>Ga0210402_10000571_pt1 | contig 40820 bp, 25 predicted proteins | sample IncBWC7MmetaG_FD_161055 | JGI IMG/M metagenome (GOLD analysis project Ga0210402, IMG submission 161055) | Forest soil microbial communities from Barre Woods Harvard Forest LTER site, Petersham, Massachusetts, United States - Inc-BW-C-7-M | ecosystem: Environmental > Terrestrial > Soil >...
CACTGTCACCACAAGGTCCATCCCACCCTGCCAGACCCGAAGTTCCCGAAAATGGCTGACCCTCGCCATCACACCCACCTCTTCACGAGCCGCGTTAACCGGCCACCGGCATCCGGCATCTGGCATCCGTTCTTCAGCTACCCCGCATGCTCCGAGACATTCATCAACATTCCCAGACTCGCCATCGTGCTGAGCAGCGAACTGCCGCCGTAGCTGATCATGGGGAGCGGAATGCCCTTGGTGGGCATCATGCCCAGCACCACACTCATGTGCATGAAGCCTTGCACCACCACGATCACCGTCAGGCCCAGCGCCAGATAGCGGCCGAAATCATCGCCCATGCGGAAGGCGGCCCGCAGGCCGCGCCAGAAAATGATGCAGAAGCCGATCAGCAGGCCGACAGTGCCGATCATTCCCAGTTCCTCACCGGCCACCGCGTAGATGAAGTCCTTGTGCGCTTCCGGGAGATACAGGAGTTTTTGCCGGCCGTTCATGAATCCCAGGCCCATGGGGCCGCCGGCGCCCACCGCGATTTGCGATTGCTCGAGCTGGTAGTTGGTGTCGCGCGTGACCAGCGACTTCTGCAGGTAGTCTTTGAGCCTGCCTCGCGGGTCGAACTTCTCCACCAGCTTGAATTGAGGGTCGAAAAATTTCACCACGCGGGCGGTGCGGTAAGGCTTCTCCGCAATGAACAGAACCACACCCAGGGAAGCCAGCGTCGCCGCCATAATGCAGTACCGCCACTCCAGACCTGCGACGAAAAAGACGATGGCCGCCGCCGCGCCAAGAACGATGGCTGTGCCCAGGTCGGCCACTACCACCGCCAGAATCACCAGTCCGACCGCCATCGCGGCCGGCACCAGCGTGTGGCGCATATTGTTGATCGCGCGCGCCCGCCAGGTGACGAAGAAGGCCAGGAAGACCACCAGCACGGGCTTCGCCAGTTCCGAAGGCTGAATACCGATCGGCCCTCCCAGCCTCAGCCACCGGTGGTTCACGGGGTCGATGAAGAAGACCGCGCCCAACAGCAGCAGCGCCAGGCTGATGGAGCAGAAGGCCACCGCGGGCGTCTGCAACCGGCGGTAGTACGTCTTCTTGAGTGTCATCATGACGACCAGGGCGAGCACGGCCCAAGCCGCCTGGCGCTCCACGAAATGCCAGGCCGTGCGGTAGCGCTGGTCCATCTGCGCCATAATCGACGATGCGCTGTACACCAGGAGGACACCGAACACAACCATCGCCAGCACGGTGCCGAAGAGAATCCAGTCGGTCTTGAGACGTTGCGCCATAGTTCAGTCCTTTGGGGTTTAGTGCCTCGGTTGCAGTTGATTCACGATCTGTTTGAACACCTCGCCGCGATGTTCGAAGCTCTGAAACTGGTCGAAACTGGCGCATGCGGGCGCCAGCAGGACGGTATCGCCGGGCGTGGCGTTTTGGTACGCGTGCGCGATGGCTGCGTCCAGAGTCTTGGCATCCACCAGCGGCACGGCGCCATCTAACTCGCCGGCGATCTTGTCAGCCGCGGCGCCAATCAACAGCGCGGCACGGGCCTTGGCAGCCAGAGGTTCGCGCAGAGCTTTGTAGTCCAAGCCTTTGTCCTTGCCGCCCAGGATCACCCACAGGCCGCCGGGAAATGCGTCAATAGCCTTGAGCGTGGCATCGACGCTGGTGGCCTTCGAATCGTTGTAAAAGTCGATTCCGCCGACCCTGCGCACGAATTCCAGGCGGTGCTCCACGGCTTGGAAAGTTCGCACGGCCGCGGCGATTTGTTGGCGTTCGACGCCGGCGCGCGCGGCGGCAATGGCAGCGGCCAGCACGTTCTCCACGTTGTGACGGCCGCGGATGGGGATCTCGCCGGCCTCCATCAGAAGCTTGCCATCGAGCACGAGCTTGCCGCTGCACAGGCTGGCGCCGGGCGTTACTTTGCGGCGGCTGCTGAACCATTGCACGGTGGCTGCGGTGCGGGCGGCATAGGCGGCGCACACCGGGTCATCGGCGTTGAGGATGGCGAAATCGCCGGCCTGCTGGGTTTCGAACAGGCGGCCTTTGGCGGCGGCGTATTTTTCGAAAGTATGGTGGCGGTCCAGGTGGTTCTGCGTCACGTTGAGCGCCAGGCCGATGTGCGCGCGGAACTCCACAATCGTCTCAAGCTGGAAGCTGGATAGTTCCAGCACGTTCCAGCCCTCGGCGCTGGAGGTATCCACCATGGCCGTCACGGGCACGCCGATATTGCCGCCTACCTGCACCGGCACGCCGGATTCGCGCCCGCCTTCACGAAGAATGTGGCCGATCAGGCTGGTGGTGGTGGTCTTGCCATTGGAGCCGGTGATGCCGATGGTGCGGCCCTTCAAATACGGGGCCGCCAGTTCCACTTCGCCGATCACGGGCACGCCGCGCCGGCGAGCCTCCACCAGCGGCGGCAGGTCGGCAGGCACGTCGGGCGAGAGCACGATGCGGTCGCAATTGGCGAATACTTCGGGCGTCTGTGGTGCGAAAGGAACGTGCAGGCGGGCCAGCAGGTCCCGCGCTTCGGGCAACTGGTCCAGCGGCTTCAAGTCGGTGGCAAGCACGTCCGCGCCGTGGCGGACCAGCAACTCCACGGACGCCATCCCCGATCTTTTCATGCCCACGACCAGTGTGCTCATATGCTTTTGTGGGGCAGGTTGCTAACCTGCGGCGGATTGGCAATCCGCCTGCCGGACGCTGTGGGTAAGCGCTCAAGGGCGGGCTGGCTCGCTGCGCATCGCGCGGGCTGGCTCGCTACGCATCGCGCAGGCGGATTAACAATCCGCCGCACTCCCGAAAGTCGCTTGTGGAAGTTCGGCTGCGCGCCCACTCCCGGCGGGCGGATTGCCAATCCGCCGCAGCTTGCCAAGCTGCCCCACATAGCGCCACGGGCGACTTTCATCCTGCCCCCTGTGCGCCCGGCGCACATCGCGAACAGATTAACAATCTGCCCCACAAGTTTGCTCTGCATCTTCATCTCAACTTCAACGTGGTCAGCGCGAACAGAGCCAGCACCAGGCCGGCGATCCAAAAGCGCGCAATGATTTTCGATTCGGCCCATCCCAGCGCTTCAAAGTGATGATGCAGAGGCGCCATCTTGAAAATGCGTTTTCCGCCGCGCAGTTTGAAACTGCCAACCTGCAGGATTACGGAAACTGCCTCCAATATGAAGATGCCGCCGATGAACAGCAGCAAAACTTCCTGCTTGATCATCACCGCCACCACCGCCATCGCCCCGCCCAGCCCGAGCGACCCCACGTCGCCCATGAAGATCTCGGCCGGGTGGGCGTTGTACCAGAGAAAGCCCAGGCTGGCGCCGGTCATGGAGCCGCAAAAGATGGTCAGCTCAGAGGTGCGCGGGCTGCGCGCCAGTTCCAGATATTGGGCAAAGACCACATTGCCGCCGACAAAGGTGAGAACGGTGAGCGCGCCCGCGGCAATCACCATCAGGCCGATCGCCAGGCCGTCCAGACCGTCCGTCAGGTTGACCGCGTTTGAAGCAAACACCACCACCAGTGCCACGAAGATACAGAAGGGCGCCACGCCCAGCACGTAGGTCCACGGGTTGTGCGTAAGCGACAGAATCACCAGCGAGGGTTTGAACTGCTTCAGAAAAGGGATGTTCATCTGGGTGGAGAAATCCCCGTAGGCCTGCATTACCAGCAGCAGCGCCGAAAAGGCGAAGCCCATGGAGAACTGGTAAGCCAGCTTGCGTTTCCCGGTGAGGCCCAGGTTGCGGCGATTGGCGACTTTGGCGTAGTCGTCCAGGAACCCGATCCATCCGTAACCGAGCAGCGCGGCGATGGCGACCCAGACGCTGGGATAGCGCAGGTCGGCCCACAGCAGAGTGGGAATGACAATGGAAATAATGATCAGCACACCGCCCATGGTGGGCGTGCCGGCCTTCTTCTGGTGCGATTGCGGGCCTTCCTCGCGGATGTACTGGCCGATTTGAAACTGGTGCAGTTTGTGGATGAGCCAGGGCCCCAGCGCAATGCAGAGGAACAGCGCCGTGAGGCTGGCAAAGGCCGTGCGGAACGTGGTGTAGCGGAAGACGCGGAACGGGCTCACGTACTTGTAAAGCTGTTCGTATAGCAGATAATAGAGCATCGTTCCCTACGCCAGAAACCTTTCCAAAGCCTGTTCCACCTTCACGCCGCGCGATCCTTTGAACAAGACGGCATCCCCCGCGCGAGCCTCCTGGCGGGCAAAATCGCCGGCTTCGGCCGGGTTCGCAAAGAAGCGCGCGGCCGCTTTCGCGAGACCCGCCTCCACGGCGGCGTCCACCATTAACTGAGCATCACCGCGGACACCAATCAGCAGGTCGACCCCGTGACGCGCCGCATATCGGCCTACCTGCCGGTGAAGTTCTGCCGACGCCCGGCCCAGTTCCAGCATTTCGCCCAGTACGGCGATGCGCTTTCCTGCCGGGGTTTCGCGCAGCACATCGACCATGGATTCCGCCGCTTCGGGGTTAGAGTTGTAGCAGTCGTTCCAGACCACGATGCCGTTGTGCGCCAGGCGTTCTCCGCGCATTTTGCCAACCGCGAACGTCCTCACCGGCTCCCGCAGCCGCTCCGGAGCCATGCCGAACACCTGCGCCACCGCGATGGCGGCCAGCAGGTTCATCACGGCATGTCGCCCAACCATGCTTGTTTCGAAATCCACACCCAACGTGCGGAAGCGGGCGCCATCGGCGCGGTAGTCCACGGCGTCGGCCCGCACATCGGCACACTCCGAGAAACCGAAGGTAATGGTGCGGCCCTGGTGCGAGTCGCGAAAACGGACCACGCGCGCGTCATCGGCATTCAGCACGGCCACGCCGTGACGCGGCAAGCCTTCAATCAACTCCCGTTTGGCGGCCGCCACCCCGTCGATGGAATCGAAGAACTCCAGGTGCGCGTATCCCACGTTGGTCACCACGCCGACATCGGGCCTGGCGATACCGGCCAGCGCCCGAATTTCGCCGGCGTGATTCATTCCCATTTCCAGCACCGCGGCCCGGCAATCGTCGGGCAGCCGCAGGATCGAAAGCGGCACGCCCACATGGTTATTGAGGTTCCCGATGGTCCGGCCAACGGACATTTCCACGCTCAGCAGGTGCGCCACCGCGTCCTTGGTGGTCGTCTTGCCGGCGCTGCCTGTCACAGCAATCACCTGTCCGCCCCAGCGGCCCCGCGCCCACGCTCCCAGATCCTGCAAAGCTCGCAGGGTATCGCTCACCACCAACTCACCGGCAACCCCAATCGGGCGCTCCACCACCACGGCGGCGGCCCGTTGCCGAACGGCGTCGGCTACATAATCGTGGCCATCGTAGTTAGGCCCGCGCAGCGCAAAATACACGTCACCGGGATTCTGTGTCCGGGTGTCCACACTCCATCCGTCCGCGTGCCGGGCGGCGGGTCTTCCATGCGCTCCGATGGCGTCCGCAACTTCTTGAAGATCCAAGGTCATGGCACACTCGTCCCGCTCACTCGTCCCGGTGATACCCATAACCTTTAAGCACTTCTCTCGCCACCTGCCTGTCGTCGAAATCGATGGTCTTATCCTTCAGAACCTGGTAGGTCTCGTGGCCCTTGCCGGCCAGGATGACGATGTCGCCCTCGCGGGCTTCCTTCAGGGCGCGGGCGATGGCCGCCGCCCGGTCCGGCTCCACCACGTGCGGCACATCCTTGCGGCGAATGCCCACCAGCGCGTCGTTCATGATGGCCAACGGATCTTCGGAACGTGGATTGTCGCTGGTCAGCACCACGAAATCGCTGGCCTCCGCCGCCGCCTGCCCCATCAGGGGACGCTTGGTGCGGTCGCGGTCGCCGCCGCAGCCGAAGAGCGTGATCACCCGCTTGGGGTTGAGCCCGCGCGCCACGGCGATGACGTTGCGAAGCGCATCGTCGGTGTGCGCGTAGTCCACCACGACGACGAACGGCTGGCCCAGGTCGACGCGTTCGAACCGGCCGGGTACGGCGCGCAAGTCCGCAATGCCCCTGGCGATCGTCTCCGGCGCCAGTCCATAGGATAGGCCGGCGCCACAGGCCGCCAGGATGTTGTACACGTTGATTTTTCCGATGAGCGGCGATTCCAGCGGAAAGCGCAGCTTGCCGTGCTGCACATCGAACTTCGCCCCCTTAACACCCGTTGAAATATGCCGCGCGCGCAGTTCGGCCTCCTGGCCCAGGCCGTACCAGATGACCTGTGTCTTCGGGTTGAGCCGGATGCGCCGCGCGTATTCGTCGTCGCGGTTGAGCACGGCAAAGCGCGGCGCGTCGCCGCCGGCGCCATCGAACAGGGTTTGCTTGGCGGCGAAATATGCCTCCATGGTGCCGTGGAAATCCAGGTGGTCGCGCGTCAGATTGGTGAAGACGGCGGTGTGAAAGTGGAGCCCGTACACGCGGTTGAGCGCCAACGCGTGGGAGGAAACTTCCATGGTGGCGTGCGTGCCTCCGGACTGGCGCAATTCGGCGAACAATCGCACCAGGTCGAGCGACTCCGGGGTGGTGTTGACGGCCTTCAGGACGCGGCCCGCCAGGTGGTATTCGATGGTGCCGATCATGGCGGTGATGTGCCCGGCGGCGTGCAGCACCGAATCGATCAGATATGCCGTCGTAGTCTTGCCGTTGGTTCCGGTGATGCCGGTGATGCCGAGTTGTTCGTCCGGACTGCCGTAGAAATTGCGCGCCGCCAGGGATAGCGCCTGGCGCCCGTGCTCCACGTGAACCCAGCGTCCCGATAAATGCCCGGCCAGCGGGTCGGGCGGGACCGGCGGCTCCGATTCGCTGGCCACGGCCAGCGCCCCGCGGGCCACCGCATCCTGGGCGAATTGCCGGCCGTCAGTCCGGCTGCCCGGGAAGGCGAAGAACAGAAAACCCGGTTCCACGCGCCGCGAATCGTACTCCAGTCCGCCAACTTCCAACGGGGCAAGCTCCGGCGCCAGTGGCTGTTTGAGCCGCACGCCCGAGAGTATGCCGTCGAGGTTCATCGCTTAAATTGGACACGAATGCGGTCTCCCTCATGCAAGGGCGATCCCGGCGCGGGAAATTGAACGCGGGCCACGCCGCTTCCATCGGGGAGTACGGTTAAACCCTTGGATGCGGCCTCTGCCAGGACGGCGCGCATCGTCTTGCCTTGGAAATCGGGAACCCTGGGTCCGGCGGGAACGGCGGCTTCCGCCGCGGCCGGGGCCGCGTCGTCGTCGCCATCGCCCTCCGCCAGAATATCCGGCTGGCCCAGACGGCTGTCCGGATCGGACACGTCATCCGGCCCTGCCTTGGTCACCAGCGTCTTGGTGGGTTCAGTTTCGGGAACATCCTTCGGCACGTCCAGAACACGCAGCGCTTCGCCTGCCACCACGCGGAAGACGGGCGCGGCCACCACTCCGCCGAAACCCGCTTCGCCGCCGTGGGTGCCGTTCAACGTGACCACCACCACAATCTGCGGATTGGTGAGCGGGGCAATGCCCATGAAGGAACCGTTGTAGGAATGCGTGTAGTGACGCGCGGCGAAGTCGTAAATCTGCGCGGAGCCCGTCTTGCCGCCTACGGTATATCCCGCCAGACGGGCACGGGTTCCGCTTCCCCCAGGCAGCACCACGCCCTCCATCATCTGGCGCATGGTGATGGCCGTCTCCGGCTTGATCACGCGAACCGGCTGCGGCTCCGGCGCCGCCTGATTGCCCCTTTTCAAGACCAGGCGCGGCCGCACCAGCATGCCGCCGTTCGCCACTACGGCTGCGGCCTGGGCCAGTTGCAGGGTAGTGACGCTCACTTCCTGTCCCATCGAGACCGACGCCAATGAAGTCTTGCCCCACCGGCTGAGTTTGTACACTTTGCCGGCAGATTCGGCGGGCAGTTCGATACCGGTCCGCCGGCCGAATCCGAATTTCAACATGTACTGGTACATGTTTTCCTCGCCGACCCGCATCCCCACCATGATGGCGCCGATGTTGCTCGATTTCGCCAACACGATTGCCATCGGGATCACTCCCAGCCCGCCATGCGAATCGTGAATCGTACGTCCCGGCAGTTTGAGCACGCCGCCGTGGCAGTTGATCGGGCTCTCCGGCCGCAGCGAAGTAGTTTCCAGCGCGGCCGAAAGGGTAATCACTTTGTACACGCTGCCCGGCTCAAACGGCACCGAGACGGCGTGGTTTTGATACTTTGCCAGATTCTCGCCGGGTTCCGGTGAAATGTTGGGGTCGTAGGCCGGGTAGCTGGCCATGGCCAACACCTCGCCATTGTACGGGTTCATCATCACCACGCTGCCCGTGATCGCGTGGTGCGCCGCTACTGCGGCCGCGATCTCACGCTCGGCCACAAACTGCAGGCGCTCGTCAATCGTCAAGGTGATGGAAGTGCCTGCCTTGGCCTCTACGGAAAGACGTGAGTCGATGCCGCGCCGTTTCACATCCGTGAGCACGCGCTCGCGGCCTGGCTGCCCGCGCAGGTCGCTGTCCAGAGCCTTTTCGATGCCCGCGGTGCCGCGCTCTTCGAAGTTCACCGCGCCCAGGACGTGCGCCGCCAGCGTACCCTTAGGATAATGGCGCTGGCTTTCGCTTTGGATTTTGATCCACTCCAGGCGCAGCGTGCGCAGGCTTTCGGCCTCTTCGCCCGTGATCTTGCGCTTGACCCAAAAGAAACCGCGGCCGGCATCGTAAGCCTGCTGCATCTTGTCATACAGGCTCGGCCGGTCCATGTGCAGAACCAGCCCCAGAAGCTCGGCGGCGACGCCCAGGTCCGGCACCTTCAGCGGATTGATGTACACCGACTCGGTCTGCACGCTCATGGCGAGCGGCTGGCCCCAGCGGTCGAAGACGGTGCCGCGCGGCGCCGGAATCTCGATCACCATTTCCTGGCGCGCCCTTGCGAGGTTCAAATACTCCTGGTGACGTACCACCTGCAGCGAAACTATCTTTTGGAAAATGGCCGCGCCCCAGAGAAGGACGATCGCGGCCAGCCAGGTCAGACGGCGCTCTACCATGTGGGTAATGAAACACAGCCAGGAATGGCCGTGCTATTTAACCATGGCGACAGTCGCGTCGCCCTTGGCATCCAGGTGAACCACCTGCCGGGAGGAGGGAGTTACCAGGTTGTTGTCTTTGGCCAGTCTGTCGAGACGCGCGGGGCTCAGCAGCTCGGCTTCCTGCAGTTCCAGGTTGCGGCGCTCCGCCAGAAGCTGCCGTTCTTCGGTGCGCAGGGCCTCCAGCTTGTATCCGGCAAGGGTCGTGGCCACGGTCGGGAAGAATGCGCTGGTGAGAAGCACCAGTAGAACGCAGGCTCCGGCAATCGCGCTCCAGCAGGCGCCGCGCCCTTGCGGGTCGGCTTCGCGGACCAGCCGGGAATTGTCTATTTTCTTGCAGTAAAACAAAATGTCGTCGTTCGGCAGAGCGCGCAACATATGCGGATCCCGCTCCGTATCTCGCTCCGTACGCGCGCCCACGGGCCGCGCGGCCATCACCGGATTAGCCGGCGCTTCAGTCCTGCGAAAAAATGTTGGCAGCGTCGCCATGGTTTTTATCGTTACCTCTCTAGTTCATGGCCAGCGCGCGCAGTTTGGCGCTGCGCGAAGCTGGGTTCCGGTCAATCTCTTGTTCGCTCGGCTGCAGCGGGTGTTTGGTGAGGATCTCCGCGCGTCCTTCGCGTCCCAAATTACGGAACCGCTCCTTGACCTGCCGGTCGTCGAAGGACATGAAACCGATCACCACCATGCGCCCGCCGGGGTTCAGCAACTCGGGGCCGATCTCGAGCAGCCGCTTCAATTCTCCAGGTTCATCGTTCACTGCCATACGTAACGCCTGAAACGTTTTCGTGGCGGGATGCAAACGACCCGTCCTTGGCACGGCCCGCTCCACCACATCGGCCAGATGCAGTGTGCTCCGAATGGGCCGTGCCCGGACGATTGCTCTGGCTACCTTCCGCGCCCTCCTTTCATCGCCTAACTGAAAAATCAGATCGGCGAGCTTTTTCTCGTCCTCTTGATTGACCAGATCCGCCGCTGTCGTGCCCACGGTTTGATCCATGCGCATATCCAGCGGCCCATCCGCCATGAACGAAAAACCCCGCTCCGGCGCCGTGAGCTGATACCGGCTCACTCCCAGGTCCGCCAGGAGCCCATCCACCTTCTCGTATCCGGCTTGCGATACGGCTTCGGCAAGCGTGCCAAACGCGCCGTAGTGGAAACAGATCTTTTGCGCCCACGCCCCGGTATTAAGGCGCGCCATCCCGAGCGACTGGGCGTCGCGATCGCTCGCAATCACATACCCGGTCGTCAGACGCTGTGCAATCAGGGCCGTATGTCCTCCCAGCCCGGTGGTGGCGTCCAGATAGATTCCGTCGGGACGAACGGCCAGAAGCTCGATGGCTTCGTCCGGCATCACGCTGATGTGCATAGCTCAGCATTTCAAGCCCGCCGCCCGCAATTTGGCCAGATCCTGCTCCGGCGACTGCTTCGACTGTTCCTGCTTCTGTTTGAACGTCTCTTCGCTCAATACCTCAACGTGCCCGTTGCGTGCCCAGAGCTTCAAGGGCTGGTCTTCCAATCCGAGCGCCTTGCGCAGCTCCTGCGAAAAAAGAATTCGCCCCTGGGCGTCGGGTTCAGCCTCCGCCCCCAGTTCCGCGGCCACAAACGCCACATTTAGCGCGGCTTGCGGCTCCTCGTGATAATTGTCGAGGAAGCCTTCCACTTCACGCCATTTGTACAGTGGGTAGACGGCGGCCGTCTTTCGGTCTAAACTCGTGACGAAGAGCTTCGGCTCCTGGAGGGCACGAAAGTGGTTGTGGAAATCCGCCGGCAATTTGAGCCGGCCCTTCTCATCGAGGCGTCCCGAGTACATTCCTCGGGGTAGCTCTCGCATGATCGGCGTTGGTGCTTGGTTTCCGTCCACTTTGGCCCACTGGATGTCCACTTCGGGCCACCCAATACATAGTGTCACGCCTCGATCCTGTATTGCAAGATATTTCTTGAGGATGTTGCTGATTGTAAATGGGGTTATGCGCTAGAAAGGACTAGTACAACCAATTCGGCACTGATCGGGAAACATACTACATATAGACATCGCGGCGAAGATAAGGAGAAGGTCACTCAAGATCCCTAACGGTCGAGCGACAAGTCGCGGCTCTGGGACACTGGCCCTTTACGGAGCCGTGACCGTTAGGGAGCGGTGGCTGTCGCAGAAAAAGGCCGGCCGGGAGTAGTGACTCCCGACCGGCCATGACCCCCTCCGGGTCGCTATTCGCGGGTTCGCGACCCAGAGGGTCGCGGCCACTCACTGGATAGGGATTTTGCTGCCGTTGCTGAACTGCGTGGCGCTGCCGTCACTCGGGTTGATCGCCACGGAAAGAACCAGGTTGTTGCCGGTGGCCGCGTTCGAATCCACCTGGAAGGCCACTTCGTAAATACCAATCTGGGTCGGCGCCATCCGCGCGGAAATTACGCGGGCGCCGCTATTGTTCACGCCTACGATCACCTGTCCCAGCACCAGCGAATCGGTTCCGGGAACCGCGATAGACCCGGTGCCGATTGGCGGAGCGGTTGCACCTAGTCCGGTAACATAGACGCGGATCACTTCTCCGCGGCGCGCCGGATTTTCCAGGCTCACAAAACTTCCGTCCGGACGGACCATCACGCCGCGCCGGACACCGTCGGACATCGGCGTTTCAAAAATGCCCGGGCTGGCAATCTGGATGGCAACATTCACGGTAGCGGTGCCGCCGGCCGCGTTCACGGTTACCGGAACGCTGCTGCCCGGGCTCACTTCGCAGGGCACCTGCACGGTGACCGATTCCTGACCGCCGCTATTGGTCACATTCAGAATTGGGGCCCGCACATTGTTGAAAGCCACCTGCTCGGGGCCGAGGGTGAGCGGCAGAGCTCCAAACAGACTGACTGGAACCAGCGTGCCCTGTACGCCTGGCGCCACTCCGGTGGCAATGATCGTAACCAGGCTGCACGGCGACAGGGAACCCGACTTCAAACCGGCTGCGTTGAAGAAACTGGCGGAAGTCAAGCTTGGTCCAACTGGGATTGCGGTCTCCGAAAAAGCCGCCGTCTGCCCGCCGGCCGAGGCCGTCACCGTAACGCTGCCTGTAGTCGCGCCGGCGGTAAGTGTGACCTGGGCTTTGCCCGTGCCGTCGGTCTTCACCGTGGTTGACGTCTGGCCCCCAATCGAGGCCGGTCCGCTTACCGTGAAACTAACCGGGAAATTCGCAGCCGCTCCCGCGCTGGAGTTCACCTGCACCGCCAGGGGCTGTGAGAAGTTACTGCCCACGATAGCGGTCTGACCGTCGCCGGAAAGTTTCTGGACGGTGGTTACAATGACGTTGATGATCGCGTTGATCGTGAAGGCAGTAGAAATGTTGCCGGTCACGCCGGTAAGAGACGCCTGGACAGTAACCGCGCCCGCTGCCGAATTCGAGAGCGTAACCGTAGTGGAAGCCAGGCCCTGCGAATTGGAGATACTATTGGCCGGGTTGAACGTGGCCGCGCCCGCGGGCGAAACGGTCCAAAGCACACTGGCGCCGAAAATCGGCGTTGCGCCGCTGGAATCGCCCACGCGCGCCACCAGCGGGCTGGGCAGCGTCTGGCCGGGGCTGGCACTCTGCCCGGTGCCGCTGAAAACGGAGATGGATCCGGCGGCGGGCGCGGTGGTAACGAATGGAATTGCGAAGAACTCGAGGTATACCGGCGGGAAAGTCCCGTCGCCCGGCTCCGCCAAGTCAAAAGCGTTGGTTGCCGTGCCGCCCACGGTTACATGAAACGTCCCGCTGCCTGCCTGCGCTCCAAAGAGCAGGGTGCAGGTTCCGGTGCCGGTTGAGTCAGTTAATACGGACCCCGGGTCGGCGCCTGGACCAGTGACGCAGGAAACCGATCCGGAGTCGCTCAGATTCTCCTGCAGCAGGCGCACAGCGACATTGGGAACACCGTTCCCGAACGAGTCATCCACGCGAAGCGCGACGGTTGTCGAACTGACTGTCCCGGCCACACCGCTAATCGGCGTGTCAGGCGGAGTTGCCGGGGAGATCATTCGGCCTCCCACCAGGTTGACCGCGGGATTGGTGGAATTAGTCAGCGACTGAGTCTCAAAAAACGTCGCAGCCGCGCTATCCGACGTCACCGTGATAATGGCTTGGATATCTCCAGTGCCGAAAGGCGCGGATAAAAGTCCGCCTTGGTCAAAGTTGTTGGAGGTGGTGCCGGTAGAGTCTGTAGTGGTAGACGCGAAACGAATATGACCCGCCAGCGAGTTCACACTCCAATTGACCGCATGATTCGCGATGGGTATTCCGGATGCGTCCGCAACCCGGACTACCAGGGGCTGCAGCAAGGAACCGGTGGCAAGATTCGGTCTGGGAGGGGAGCACGTAATGCAAGATACCTGACCGTTACCCGATATTATGGCGATACTTGCCGCGGTCTGCGCGGATGCTCCGGGCACACAGATCAAACCAACGAGCACTACCGCGAGAAAGATCAATCGAAGTCTGTACAAGACAACCTCCTGGTTCAATTCTATGAACATGGTTGGACAGGGATGGACGCGGCGAGAACTCCAGTTTATCACCGAAATCGCAGGCGCCCAACGGTGTACAACAAAAAAATGGGGGGAGCCGAAGCTCCCCCCTTTTTCGAAGTGCCGATCAGTCCGGCTTAGTGAGCGACATTCTCGCCAGCGGATCCAGCCGCAGGCGGCTGTGCCAAGCGGCCACCGGTACCGGTCGGTGGAGTAGGACCAGGATCGGGTATCACCAGCGCCAGGTAGCCCTCAGCCAGTTTTTGCGCACCGAGATCGCTGATGAACGCAAAGCCGTGAGCAAATTGGAACTGGCAAATCGCAAACATGTAGCCCTGGAAGTTCGGCACAGCAACAGAAACCAGGTTGGTGTACACTGTGCCGCTAGCGACGTTGGCAACGGTCGTGTCCGCCGGATTAGTGGGTCCTGAGTACCATTTCAGGACGCACCCACCGCTCTGTGGACCCGTGCCGAATGCATCGGTCGAGGTATTGGCGATAGCGATTCCCGTATCGAACCCAGCTTGGTTGGTGACGAACGGATAGAGGAGAATCGTACGACAGACAACGATGTCCAGGATGTTAGGCGAAGCTGTACCTACGGCGAACCGCGGAATCGGGAGCGAACCGGAAGCTTGCGTGGCGGCACTCGTCGTGAAAGTCGACGGCGCCAATGGACCGGGCGTCGGGGCGAAGCTCAGGGTTACTGTCCCCTGGCCTTGGGCCGGCGAACCCGCGGCTACATTCGCGGTAGAACTGGCGTAGACGCCGAAGCTAAGGCTGTCAATTGCGGCTGGGTTGGTATTAACGACTTCCCAAACCGCCTCCCCGCTGCCTGCGGTCAAGGGAACCTCAACGACCTGGATGGGGCCTTGACCAGGGCCAGGAGCGTTGTCTGTGAACGCAACGAGCGGAACGGCGGAGGATCCGATGAAGAAGTTGTTGGTTATCGTGCCAGAATCCGGAGTGCTTTCCGCTGACGAGTTCACCGCCACCAACTGGGCAAAGGACAGAGTCTGGTTGCTGCCGATGTTGGTCGGAATCGACCCTGCGGGTAGGGGCGTCACGAGATTGACAACGTTGGCGACCGATACGAAGATGTGGACGCCTGTTGGCACATTGTTGAATGTGGCCTTAAGGCGCGTACCAAAGTCAGCCAAACCAGCTAACGAACCGTTCTGGCCAAAGTTGACAAAGGGAGGTACCGATATCAGTAATCCCGATTCGGAGTTGTATATGGTGCCAGGTACGTTCTGTTGAATACCGAAGTTAGGGATTTGACCGGAAGCAGCGTTTCCGGTCGCCTGGACTCGGGTCTTAAAGGCCGTACCAAATCCCTCCTTGAACGTGATTAGACTTATCGACTGCTTAGTTGCGTTTTGACATTGGTTCAGGACGGTGCCCGTACCCGTGGATGGAGTGTTGCCGACGCTTCCGATCAAACCTGGCAGTACGAAGCCCACCGCAGGCTGGGCGTTCGTGATCGGCAACGTGGATGAGTTGCTGACAGAAATGAAAGCGATTACCTGGCTGCCGCTAGCCACTAAGTTCGCGGCGATGCGAACATTAGTCATACGGAACGTGCGCGTGATCCCGGTGGTGCCTGGCGGCAGAACCGGCACGCCAAACCAGGTAACCTGATTGCCGCTTACAACTCCCTGGAAAACGTTGGGTGCAAGGCCTTGGGGCGTTGCCGTCCCGTTGCTAAATCCAACCCCAGTGACAAACGGCGGCGAGTTAGTAGTGGCTTCGTTGATCAGAGCGCCTGTCGAAACAACGCATCCTGGAGTGGTCCCTACCGTGCAGGGTAGGGTGGGGCCGACACCAAGGGAAGCAACCGTCGAAACAAATGCTCCACATCCTGACGCCGGAGTCGTGCAAACCTGTTGGGCAGCCCCCGCCCCGAATTGGGTGCCCGCGCCTGTGGCCGGCGTGAGTTGCGAACCAGGTTCGTCAATCAGCAACAACGCTTCGGATGCTGTTCCGCCGGCCACAGTGGCTAGCAGCCGGCTAGTTATAGTACCGCTGCTCAAGTTAAGCGTAACGTTGACCTGTGGTACCGGAGCGCCAGGCGCCAGAACGGTACCGCCCGTGCAGTTCAATGTAACGTCACCGATTAGTTCGGTGAACCCTTCCAGACGAAGTTGGGGGGTACTCGAAACGTTGGTGGCGCACGAGAACGGCGTCGTGCTCCCGGAATTCTGCGCGCTGGCCAACCCGGCGAACACAGCTAGAGCCGCTAGCGCAGTAATCCATCTGCGAAAATCTACCATTTCTTCCTTCTCCTTGTGAATTTCGAATTGAATCGGTCGAAGTTCTCTTTCAACCTGAGCCTCAAGAATGCTTAAGTCTCAAAAACCGTTTCCGCCAACCTAGGGAACTTCTCCGTGTCGGGCGGAGAAATCGAAACTCCGAAAGCCGTAAAGCGATCGGGCCTTACTGAAGTCTTAACCTGCGGCACATATTGTTATTTTTGTGTCTTCTGTGCTCACATGGTAAAAGGACGAAATTGCACATCTTCAAACTGACGCGGTAAAACTATTCATAACTGATTGCAAGGGCAGTGTCAAGGAAAAATCTTCGCTCCCTTTTCACAATCCCCGCCACCCTTCACGAACCGGCACTCCGCCAGCGCTGATCTATTTTTGGTCAAAGTTTCGTCCGATTTAATCATGTCAGCGGCCTGGAGTCAAGAGTTTCACACCGAGTCCCATCTTTTTTCCCTTCAATGGAGCGCCAGAGCCTTTGACTGGGGCGCCAAAAGCCTTGATTGGAGTGCCAAGGCCCTTTTACTAGCCCGTTACTGGGGGCCAAAACCCGTTACTGGAGAGCCAAAACCTTTACTGGAGAGCCAAAACCAGCGAATTGCTCAACTGCTCCCCCTGTTTGAGGGTAAGAAAGATTCCAAGGCCGGGCGGCGTCGCGGCCGGGACGATCACGTTGACCTGATACAACCCGATATATCCCGGAGTGAGGCCGGCAAACGCGGCCGGCAGCGCCGTTCCGTTAAGGACCACGGTTACGGGCGTCGAGGCTACCGAAAGCTGGCCACTCTTCGTCACCGCCCCCAGGCCCGTGCAGTATATAACCAGTGCCTGACCGCGCGCCAGCGGGTTGAGCGGCCCGTTGAGGCTGTTGTCCGGATTCACCAGGGCGCCAACGGGCGGGTTACCTACCAGGAAGATTTCGGGCGCCACCGCCGATACCGTCACCGGCTGCTCGATTTCACCGAATGCCGACTGGATTCGCATTGTGTGCACGCCCGGCGCAATCCCCGCCGGCACTTCGGCGTTAATCTGAAATGCAGAAGTATAGATGAGCCGCAAAACCGTCCCGTCCATATCGACGCTGGTTGCCTGGGCACTCCCAGCCAGCCCGGTCCCGAAAATCGCCATCAGGCCGCCAGGAGCGATCCCCGCTGTGAAGGTGGCCGCATTCACCACGCCGTTGGATGTGAAACTGACCCCCTGGGGCGTCAGCACCAGGTTGAGTTGCGGCCGGGTTGCCTGGTAGACCGCCGGCGCGCTGCCGGAGAGGTCCGTGGTAGCGCCGCCGGACGCCAGGTCCGTCACGAACGCGTGGAATGGCTGCACTGCGCCTACATCGATCTGGTACGCCGGCTGGCTGCCATCGCACGCGCCGATCAACGAGACCAGCGGCCCCTTGGCAGGCCCATTTCCGGAGGCGTCGACCCCATCCAGCAAGCCCCATTGCTGGCCGCAGCCGCCGGCCGCCGAACTGGGGCTCAGGGTCAGGCTTTTCATCAAGTCCGCCGGCTGCGAAAGCGCACCCAGCAGGAATCGGGTGGCCGCCGGACTGCGCGGCACGAAGCGCGCAGCACCCAACAGATCGGCCTTCCAGGTTCCATTGCCGGCGCTTCCATTGCCGGTGCTTCCAATGCCCCCGTTTCCATTGCCCCCGTTTCCATTGCCAACCGTGAAACCCGTCAGGTAGTCTCTCAGGCTGGTGCGCGCAAACAGCGGGCTCGGGTCTTGAATCACGATGGATCCATCGGCCGCCACACCGGTTGCCACCACGAAGTGGCCGCCCGTCACGGCGCCATTTAATTGCAGCCGCAGCGAGAGCAGCACCGGCCATCCCTGCGCCACCAGGTCGGCCACCGCGGACAGAGCCGCGTTCTCGATGCTGACATCCACGCCGCCCGCGAAATCGGCCGCGCGCCACAGGTTGACGATCTGCTCGCCCGAATCCGGGTTGGACCAGAACCCGTCGCAGTTCTGGTTGCCCTTGGAGTCCAGCCCGCAGTCCGTCTTCAGAAACGAATTGAGCGCGGCCGGATCGGCGGTTCCGTTGGGCGCGGCGAGTTCTCCACGATTCTGGTGATAGCGCAGAATGCCAGCCACCGCGGTAAGCAGCGCGCCTTTCTGCCCAATGGTAGCCGTCCCGTTTCCCAAAGGCGCCGTGCCCGCCTGCTGCAAATTGGGGAAGTTGGACAGACCGGCGGCGGCCGCGCGCACCGCGAACGTCACGCCACTCTGGGCGACGGTTACCCCATTCTGCGGCGGCGTTTCCACATCCACCAGCGCGATGCCTTCGGCGGAGGGCAGCCGCAAAAAGGTTTGCGCCTGGCCCGTAGCATCGGTGGTTGTGATGGGCGTGGTCACCTGCGCGCCGCTCGATGCCTGGAACGACACCGGCGCACCCGTCACCGGATTTCCCGCCCCATCGCGGAGCACCACGCGCAGCGCCAGGGGCAGCAGAGTTCCGGGCGCGCCCGTCTGATTGTCGCCCTGAATTTTGGAGATGGGGACGCGGTTGTTGGCCAGGCCGCGGACCGTCAGGGTTCCGTCCGCCACAGGGCCGCCCGTCAGGTCGGTGCCCGACACGCCGCCGCCCGTCACGCCGACGGCGTGGATGGCGATTGTTGCGGAAGCCGAAGACAACGGGAAGAACATGTCCCAACTGTAAGCGCCGGTGGCCGTGGTCACCAGGAAATCGGGCTGGCCGGTTACCGATACGCGAACAGAGCTGTTATTCGGGAAGCCCACAACCGCCAGTTGGGCGCGCCCGCCGGCGGTCAACGAAACGGGCGACACGATAACCCCCGGATTCTTGGGCGCGGCATGCTCCACCGCAACCGCGTCACCAGCGGTATAGGTGAAGTTGCCGCCTTCAAAATTCTGCTGGTGCAGGCTGCCGGTGACGAACTCATCGCCCACCGGCATCCCGAAAGCGCCGCCGGCCGCGCCGAGGAAATTGTAGCGCGCCAGAATCAGGCCGCTCACCAAATAGGCTTGGCCCGCGCGAGGTCCCGCCGTGGCTGCATAGATGGTGCCGCCGGCGAAGCTTTGCGAAACTCCGGAATTGGCGCCAAAGGTGGAAAAGGTTCCGGGGTCTGAAGCCGGGGCCCCGGCCACGCCCGAGTCCAAGCCCAGCAGCGCCCACTTGGAAAGAACGGCGCCGGTCACGAGCCGGACCGGATTGCCTCCGAGCGCGGCGCTGTTTTCGAATTGCTGCGTGCCGCCCACGCTCTGGTCGGTGGCAGGATACCCCAGGGCGCCCGCGGGACCGCCCAAAGCCTGATAGGCGCTCAGCACGCCGCCGCTCAAGACGAATGCCGTACCCAGCCGGTCCGATTGGGCGAGCAGGTAAGTAACCGGCGTGGCGCCGGCCGATTGCACCGGCTGCACGTACCCGTTTCCGGCCCGCTGCGCCGGGCTGGCCACCGGCACCTGCACCGTAAGCTTATTTCGCGTGAGCGCCGCCTGGAAGGCTTGCTGAACCGGCGCCGGCGCGCCGTCGCCGATCTGGCAGCACGGCGCGATTACGTTGAAGATCAGCTTCGGGCTAATTACTCCTTCGCTGGCCGCTGTCACGGTGGCGGACCCGCCGCCGACAGCTTTCACCACTGCCGTCAGGTTGCTCGCCTGTATCTGTACCGCGCGGCTATTGGTGGTGGTCCACGAGACCACGCGGTCGGTCAGCGCCACCCCCGTGGAGGTCAGGGGCGACGCTGTCAGCGTCACGCTCTGGCCCAGGTTCAGTGTGATGACGGTTCCCGGTATCACTCCGGCGCCGCTCAAGACCACTGACGATACCGGCAGATGCAACACCGGTCCGCCGCCCCCCGGCGTGTACCGCAGGGAGGCTCCTTCAAACGTCTGACTGTGGTCCCCGTTCGCCAGAACGATTTCCTCGCCCGTGGGGAGCCCGAGACTGCCGGAGGGGCCGCCGTTCGATACATATAAGTTGAGAATCGGCTGCAGAACGCTGAACACCTTGCCGTTATTTGGCCCCGATGTGACGCTGTAGATGTTGCCGTTGGAGTAGGACTGGAAGGTGGCGGTGTTGCCGGTGGTACCCGTGATGACGGCCGCCGTGATTGCGGTCTCCACGTCGATGGGACGGCCCAGACCGGTGATGCCGCCCAGTCTGGTCCATTCTGTGTAAAACAGGAGCCGTATGGTGAAATCCTGCCCGGTGACTAAAGACGCGTGATAGGCGAAGAGCGCGTAATTCTTGTCGAAGATGTCGTAGGTACAGGAATTGGCGGCGTCGAATGCGGGGCAGTTTATGGTGTCCGACATCGGGTATCCGGCGGTCGCCACACCTACCGAGGTGTAATAGGTGTACAAGTCTCCCAGAAGCTGCACTACCGGCGTCGAAGTGCCATCGCCGGACACCGGAGCCGTTGGACTGATGGTCACCAGCGCCAGCTTCGCCGAGGAATTCTTGTCGGTGAATTCCTGCACATAGCCGGTGGTTCCCAATTTCTTCACGGTGCCGGCCGGGGGCAGCAGCACCAGGTTATTGAAGCTGTTGCGGTAGAAGGCACTGAGAAATGCAAATTGCAGCGACGGCGTGGGTGCGCCGGTTCCTACATCCAGCGGCGGCGTCAGGGTAAGGGTCGCGCTGGCGGTCAGGTTGCTGCCATCCACGGTCTGCACGGTGACTTTAACGCTTTGAGACACACCGCTGAGGACCGGGGCGGTGTACGTGTTGGCGGATATCCCGGTCGTGGTATCCGCCACCGTGGTAGCGGGACCCGGAACCGCTCCAGTCACGGCCGGGCTGAATGTCCAAACCACATTCGGGTCGGTAGTGCCGCTACTGCACTTCACCGCAGCCGTGAGGTTCGCGGTCTGGCCCGGCAGCAGACTACTGGGGTTGGCTCCCAGAGTGACGGACTCACCCGGGCAGGCGGCATGCAGGCCGCAAGCCACCAAACAAAGCCACCACAGCCGAACGGAGATAGATAAGAACCGGTTTGGGCGCACGGATATCTGTATCTTAATACGTACCAAACCCCACGGCCCAATTGGAGTTGCACGCGAACCCTGGTCCTACTCCTTGTTGGGCCAAAGTGGGACAGACGATCGGGTTGTGTCGTCTGTCATGTCACTAGCCCCCGCTTGACCCTCGCTATGGTTCTCTCTTTGAGCCATCGCCTGTTGGTGGGCAGTTCGGTGTGCCGTTGGAGATCGCGTGGACGCGATTGCGCATGACCACGCACGCGTGGAGTTGGTTGAACCGGCGAACCGCCTCCCCGTCCAGGAGAGCGTTCACAACTACACCGGCGAGTGTCTGGCGAGGCACGACAGGGTCGAAAAACCACCTCGCCCATCGGGAATCTCCCGGAGCCTGGCATGGTTTACCATGAAGTTTCGCGGGCGGAACGCCCATCCCAACAGACCACGAAAGACGATGGTCTGTCCCACCTTCTCCCAGAAATGTACAAACTCAAGTGTGCGGATGCCCCACATCACTCACATCACTCCCGCACGGTCCCGCCGAGGCGCCGGAACAAGTCGTCATCCACCGCGTTGCGGTCCTTGCGGTGCTCCAGGTAGGCGCCCATCCAGGTCCGGGCGCGCCCGGTGTCGCCCATGCGGGCGAAGAGCCGGCCCAAACTGCGCGCGCACCTGGGGCGGTTCGGATCGTTGTTCAGGATCACCCGGCACTGGGCCTCCAGGCTTATGAAGATCTCAGGCGAAGGCAGCGAACGCATGCCAGCCGGCGGATTGCGAAGGTATACCACTGCCTGCGCGTCCTGGAAAACTAGTTTCCACTCTGTTTCGGTGGGGTCGGCCAGCGCCACCGGCAGCCTGTAAGGTTCCCCGGAATTATTTTCAAATCCGTTCATGACGATGACTTGAATCCCATACCGGTCCAGCAAATCACGGGCGCCCTGACTGCCGTCGGCATACTGGATCATCTTCTGATAATCGCGAAACACCGATTCGTTCAACGCCCTGCCATCGATGAAAACCTGCGATTGCGGCCAGAGCCGCCAGATCAGGTAGCCTCCCTTTTCGTAGCTGTTGAAGATCCGCCCCCCGATCTGGTGCGCCTGCAGAAAATCGACCGCGCCCGAAGGATATTTCCAATCGGCCGCGCGCAGGTGAAAACCTCGGCCTTGCGCTAGTTCGGCTCCGATCAGGCCCACTACCAGCCCTGCCGCCGCAAAGTCCACGAGCACGGGAAGGCTTCGTTTCCACGGAATGTAGCTCGCGATCACCAGAGGCGCCATCAGCCCCACCAGGTTCGTATTTCGCACCGCCGAAACATACGCCGCCCCGAACAAGCCCAGCAACAGCCAATCCACCAGGCGGGTCCTGCGACGCTGCCAGACCAGCACGGCGGCTGCGGTGAACAGCAGAACCGAGATCAGGTTGGGAGGCCACAGCGGGCCGGGCGCCCACTCAAACAGGGTACTTTGCAGGTAGCTTTTTTTATACGCAGCCACCACCGGGATCACCAGAAAGCCGTTGGGGTTGATGCCGGCGGCTAGCAGGCAGACCGCGCTCACCAGCCACAGCTTTCGCTCATCGGGCACCGCCTGCTTCCGCCATCGCAGGAAAAGCGCTTCGGCGCAGTACACGCCGACAACTAACAACCCCAGGAAAAAGCCGCCGTGCAGGTTGGCCCATGCCAGGAAAAGAGGGGGCAACAGCCAAAGCCAACGACGGTACTCCAGAATCGCCAGAGTTGCCGCCAGCAGCACGTAGGTGAACTGGTAAGGCCGGTCGGACAGGAAAAACCCGGCGAAGAGGGCCGTAATCCCAGCCGACGCCAAGGCTCGATAGAAACCGTTGGTTCGCCGGAAAACCACCAGCCCAGCCAGGCCGCAATATGCCGAAACCATCGCCACGCGCAGCAACACCAGCCCCGGAAACCCGGCAGCCGCGTACGTCAGGTAAAACACTACCTGCGCCAGCCATTCGTGTTTCAAATTAAAATCGCGTGTGGTTTCTTCGCCCGGGTAAGCCGGCGCGCCCATATAAGTAGTGAACGAAAACGGATCGGGCACCGGCAGCGCGTGATTCCGAACGATGTACTGGCCGGTCTTCAAATGCCACCAGGTGTCCGAGTCCGAAGACTGCACCGAGAACCAGCCCAGCAACGCCAGCGCAGAGGCTACCAGGATGGCTGGCCGGAACCAGGATGGAGGCTTCGCGGCCTCCCGCGTTGCCGGGACCACAGTTTGGGCAGGGGGCTGACGCCCGGAACGACGTGCCATCGGAAGAGCGTTGATTCTAGCACAGCGAGCGCCGGACAATGCTCCACTCCGGCACGGCAAACGATTCTTGCGGCCAGCCAGGAAACAAGGCAGGAGTGCCTGTGCTGCAAGTTCCCGAACCGCTAAAATAGCGGGGTGGCAGACCTCGATCAAGCACGTGAATGGCTGGCTCAGGCGACCTCTGTGGCGGTAATGACCGGCGCCGGAATCTCCGCCGAGAGCGGCATCCCCACCTTCCGCGGCGCGGGTGGGCTCTGGAAGGAGTACAAACCGGAAGACCTGGCTACCCCCGAAGCGTTCGCCAAAGACCCGCGCCTGGTCTGGGAGTGGTACAACTGGCGCCGCGAGCTGATCGCCAAGGCGGCGCCGAACCCCGCGCACAAAGCGCTGGTGCAGTTGGAAATCCGCAAGCCGAGCTACACCCTGATCACGCAGAATGTAGACGGCCTGCACGACCTGGCCGGCAGCGGCAAGATCCTCAAACTCCACGGCGATATCTGGCGGCTGCGCTGCACAGTCTGCGGCGCCAACTGGCCCAACCGCAAATCGCCGCTGCCGAAGATTCCGCCGCACTGCGCTTGCGGGGGCCTGGCCCGCCCCGGCGTGGTCTGGTTCGGCGAACCGCTGCCCGATGGCATGATGAAAGAGGCCGAACACGCGGCATCGTCGGCTCAAGTCTTCCTGGTGATCGGCACGTCGGCCAGCGTGTACCCGGCTGCCAGCCTGGTCCCCTACGCCAAACAAGCTGGCGCCAAGGTGATCGAAATCAACACGGATGAAACGCCGTTTTCGGCGACGGTGGATTGCGCGCTGCGAGGCCCGGCTGGAGAGTTGCTGCCGATGCTGTGGTAGGCGCGACTGGTCGTTCGACCCTCTGGGGCCCGCGAACCGGTTTGCGTCAGATGCCGAGGCTGCAGCAGGTTGATGCCAGGTTTGGGGACCTTGCATGTCCCAGTATCTTTATGTGGGATTGAAAAGGAACGAGTTAAGAGCGCATGCCTGCGAGTCCGAGACATGCATGTCCCGGGCGCTGGGGCCGGGAGGGCAGGGTCAGGGGCCATGTCGCGCCCAAGACCCCCACGGGGGACCGGCCGCCACTTCCACGGTTGCCACAGACCGCCCATGATAAGCTTTCAGTGATTTTCGCAGGAGGAGGAAGCAGCCAATGTCGCCAGACCTCAAGTTGTTTTTGCAATCTCTGTACAACACGAGCGTCCGGACGGGGCATGAACCCGAAGTAGATAACATCTACGGCAGATACAACATTTCGCTTTTTGAATTGGCTGAAATCGCCGACAACCAGCAACTGGACGAGGCCAAGCGGATGTTGAAAGGCCTGGTTCAGATCGGCGCAACCAGCTATCTCCAGAATAAATGGCACGACCCGGAGGAGTTCGACTTCCGCGCCAATCACGATTACTATGTGCGGCACTGGCCACCCAATCCACCGGAGGGCCTCGAAGACCCTGGCGACCTTCTTAATTGCGTCTATTGGTTTCAGCGGGAAGGCGCGGCCAGTGCCCTCAAGCGCGTCTACGTCCATCTGGCCCACCCGATTTCGACGACCGGCATCGCAGTACTCAAAGCATTGGTTCCTAAGTTGAAGACGTTAGACGGGTTTCAGAAAGTAAAAATGTTCGGCCCTGTTTCCGGGCGAAACCGGAACGATAGTATCGTCGCGTACTGCACCACCGCGGCCGCACAGACCGAAGTTGCGAACGCGGTGGTTGCTCTTGGTAACCATTGCGTGCAAAACGATGTGCCGAATTTTGTGCGTCGGGTTGGTCCGGGCGTCGGCATCGCTGACGAACCGCCGCAGGTCCCAGTATTCAATGGTGACGAAACAAAACAAAGCTTCGGCAAATTTCTCAGCAAGCTGATCTGTGCGGCGTGGAAGACCTACAAGCAGAAAAGAAAGACATCCGAGCAGGAATTCCTCAACCTCGTCCAAGTCGCTCTTCAAGCCGCCAAAATCAATCCCGACGCCCCTCATGAGCATCCCGACTGCAAGGCCCTCGAACTGATGGGTCCCGGGTTTGCAGCCTCTCTCAACCAGGCTCTGTCGGCAGCGTGATGACGCGAGGCGCGCTGTCCAGGTCGTTTTAGAAGCTAATTCCTGGCGCGGCAGGAAGCCTGACGACCGTGTCCTTCGGTAAGCCTGCGTGACTGTCGTTCACGCGCCCGAATTCAGGCGATCGCAACTTTGTATAATGCCACGAGTTTTCCCCAGGCACGCTCGGCATCCGGCTTGCTGTAGATCGCCTTGCCGTTCTGGAGCGGCATGTCCGGCACGCACCAGCCATGCAGCGCTCCCGCATATACTTCGATCTCGGCGGCGACCTTGGCTGCCGCGAACGCTTCTCGCAGTTTGTCTTTCGCGTCCGGTTGACCCGCGTCGTCATTTGACGCGATGCCGAAATACATACGAGCCTTGATCTTCGGCGCCAGCAGATGCGGGCTTTCGGGTTTGTCGCTGACCAGGCCTCCGCCGTGGAACGAGGCCCCGGCGCCTATCCGATCGGGCAGCGCCGCGGCGGTCTTCACCACCAGCGGTCCGCCCATGCAGTAACCCTGGGTTCCGATCTTCTTCTCCTTGTTGACTTCTTTTTGCGCGTCGAGGAAGGCCACGTAAGCCACGGCATCCTTCTCACCGTTGCCGGGCGCGTTCACCGACGCCATCAGCGGGGTGAGCTTCGCCCGGTCCGCCGGATTCTGGAAGTTGAAATTGGAAGCATCCGAGAAAGGAGCTTTAGCCAGGCGATAAAACGGATTGGGCACCAGGACGGAATATCCCTCAGCGGCAATACGTTTGGCGATTTCGCGCATGGCGGGCCGCAAGCCGAAGGCGTCGGGCCAGATCAGCACGCCCGGATGGGAGCCGGTTTTGGGATGAATGAACGCGGCGTCGCAGGTTCCGTCGCCGGTCTTGATCTCGACGTTGGTTTCGACGACGTCAAGGCCGGCTGCCGCGGCCGATTCCGCCGTCGCAGTAAGGCCCGCGGCCACTGAGAGAGCTACAAACTCGCGCCGCGCGATATCGCCGGGCTGGGTATCAAGCTTCTGTGGGTTCTTCGGGTTTTCCATCGTGACTCCTCTCTCAAAAGAGTGTATCGCGAAGAGGCTGGGAATGGTTGCCGCCATCGCTCCCTGACCGTCGAGCGACAAGTCGCGGCTCTGATGAGGCGTACGGAGCCACGACCGTCAGGGAGTGGTAGCCCACGCGCCACAAGTGCCACCCGTGTCAGGTGCGACGGTTGCGCCCGGCCAACCGTTGTGATATTAGATTAGGCACTTCCGAGTGAGAAGAGGGGGCTGAAATGCGGCAATTCGTGCTTTTCGTGGGGCTCTGTCTGCCTATAAGCGTGGCGACGGCGCAAACTTTCGGGGAAATTACCGGTGAAGTGAAAGATCCGAGCGGCGCGGTGACTCCGAACGTGTCTGTTACGGTCGCCAATACCGCGACCAACGTAGCGCGGGCCACGGTGACCAACACCTCGGGGGTGTACAGTTTCCCCGACCTGGTGCCGGGAACGTATCAGCTCAAAGTTGTGGCCCCGGGCTTTGACACGGTGGTGAAGACGGGAATCGAACTCCAGGTGCAGCAAACCGCCCGCGTCGATTTCGAGCTCAAAGTGGGAACGTCCACGCAGACGGTCGAGGTTAGCGGTCTGGCCGCCTTGCTGACCACCGAAACGGCGACCGTGGGCACGGTGATCGAAGAAAAGCGGATTACGGATTTACCGCTGAACGGCCGAAACTTTTTCAGCCTGGTGGCGCTGAGCCCGAACGTGACGTTCGGATTCACGCCCGCGGCGCAGGCGGCGGGACGCGAGGGCGGCTCAAGGTCCGCGGTCACCATGTCGCTGTCCGGCGGCAGAGCCACGTGGAGCAACTACACTCTCGACGGCATCACCAATACGGACGTGGATTTCAATTTGTACATCGTGCTGCCGTCGGTGGACGCGCTCCAGGAATTCAAGGTCCAGTCCGGCATCTACCCGGCCGAGTTTGGCCGCGAGGTGTGGCAGGTCAACATCTCGACCAAGGGCGGCTCCAACCAATACCACGGAACCGCTTTCGACTATCTTCGCAACGATGCGCTGGACGCCAGGAATTACGATTTCGTCAATACCCATCCAGCCAAGTCGCCCTACCGCCAGAATCAATACGGCTATACCCTGGGCGGGCCGATTCGGATTCCGAAGCTGTTCAACGGCAAGAACCGGCTCTTCTTCATGTCGAACTTTGAAGGGTTCAAGTCGCGCACCAGCCGGGTGTCGTTGGCCACCACGCTGACGGCGGCCATGCGCAACGGCGATTTTTCCCAGGTCACGACTGCCCTGCAGGATCCGCTGACGCGGGTCGGCTCGGCGCCCAATGTCACCTCTACGCCCTTCCCCGGCAATCAGATTCCCGCCAGCCGCTTCGACAAGAACTCCCTGCTCCTGATGTCCAGGTTCGATCCCTTGCCGAACATCGTCCCGTCGAACCCCAACGCGCTGCCGCTGAACAACTACCAGTACCTCTCCAAGACTCCGGTCGACAAGAACCAGGTCACCGAACGCATCGACTTCACCGAGAGCTCCCGGTCGCAGTGGTTTGGCCGCTACAGTTGGACCGACGAACTGACCGTAACGCCGGGCATCACGGTGGACGGGCAAACGCTGTACACCAGGGCCAGCCAGTGGGTGCTCTCCAACACCCGCGTCTTCACGGCCAACAAAGTGAATGAAGCCCGTTTTGGCTACAACTCGCTGTATAACATCATTGGGCAGCAGTTAGCCGGCGTGGAGGATGTAGACGCCGAGATCGGCGTGCCGTTGCAGGTTACGGACAAGGGTTCATGGGGCGTTCCCAACATCGCGCTGAGCAACAATCTGAGCTCACCCGGCAACCCGACCAGCAGCCCGTTCGCCATCAATGACAAGGTTTTCCAGGGCGTCGACAACTTCTCCTGGATCATCGGGAAGCATTCGCTGCGCATGGGAGGAGAGTATCGGTACAATCAGTTCCCGCAACTTGGAAATGAATTCCCGCGCGGCCAGTTCTTTTTCACCGGCGCGTACACCTCCAATGCCAACACGCAGAGCGGCGGCTACTCCGGAGCGGACTGGCTGCTGGGGGCCACGCAGCGCGTCGATATGGCGGTGGCCTTGGCTTCCGACGATTTCCGCAATCACGAGTGGGCGACTTATATCGACGATACCTGGAAGGTGACGCCGCACTTGACCATCACCGCCGGTCTGCGCTGGGAAGTGGCGCAGCCCATGCTGGACGCGTCCGGCCACGAGGTGGGTATCCAGCTCAATGAGTCGCTTCCCTCGGTGGCGAATGTGTCCGATCTGAGTAAGCATCCGGTTTTTGTGCGCGCGGGCTCCGGGGGTTTTTACGACGGCGTCGACTTCCGTTACGTTCCCGCGGGCGGGTCTTCCGCCCCTCCGGTTCAGACTGCCCGGGATGGCCGGTTGGGCCCACGGCTGATCAACACTTACTACAACAATTTCGCGCCGCGCTTCGGAGTCGCCTGGAGCCCGTCGGATAAATGGTCCGTCCGCACCGGTTTCGGCGTCTTCTACTCGCAGGAAAGCAAGAACTCCATCTTCGATCTCAATCGCGGACTGGGCGGCCGAACGTCGATTCTACCGGATACGACCAAGGCGCCAACCACTAACTACACGAATTTCATCAACGTGGCCGCGCTTCCGGTCAACGTGGTCACCGGCCTTACCTGGGGCGCGGCCCCCAATCTGCCGACCACCTACAGCATGCAGTACGTGTTCAATGTGCAGCGCGCGCTCGGCCGATCAACCACTTTGGAGGCAGGTTACAACGGCTCCCAAAGCCGGCATGTGGACAACCTGACGAATGAAAACGCGCCCCTTCCCGGGATCACCGCATTCGCTAGCCGGGCGCCTTATCCCGAGTTTGCGGGCATCCAGTATCTGAGGGCCGAAGGTGTCGCGAACTACAACGGTTTGGGCGTTAAACTGAGCCAGCGTTTTGGCGCCAACCTGACCACGCTGTTCAGCTACACCTGGTCCAAATCCCTTGATGACGGAAGCGCCATCCGGGGCGTGGCGAACGATTTCGCGCCGCAGGATATGCGCTGCCGGTCGTGCGAATACGGCATCTCCAGCTACAACGTTCCGCAACGCTTCGTGACGTCGATCCTGTACACGTTGCCCTTTGGAAAGGGACAGAAGTTTCTCAACCACGGCGGCGTCGTCAACCAGGTGGTGGGCGGCTGGCAGGTGAGCACCATCACCACGCTGCAAAGCGGACTGCCCATCGACACCACGTCATGGGATTCGGCGGGGACCTCCTTCAACCCGAACAGCAACCGGATCAACTGCGTGGCGGGCGCCAATCAGGTTCTGCCGGACCCCAACGCCAACGCCTACTTCAATCCCGCTGCCTTCACCAACACGGTGGCCGGGCAATACGGCACTTGCGCGCGCAACAATCTGATCTCCCCGAAGCAGGTGAACATCGACTTCTCGACCATCAAGGACTTCCGGATCACCGAGCGGCAGGCGCTGCAGTTCCGCATGGAGATGTTCAACGCTCCGAACCACGTGGAGTGGGGGAGCCCGAGCACATCCTGGGGCAGTTCGAACGTGGCGGCGCCGTCGAGCTTCGGCCAGATTCGAGGGACCGCGGCCAGCATGCGCCAGATCCAGTTCGCGCTTAAGTACAACTTTTGATACCTGCGCGGCCAAGACAGGCTGTGCGCGGCAGAGCGTCTCGGGATTATGTGTCCCGTCTCGTGTCGTTCATCACACAGCCCAGGCGATCGGGTGTCCCGTAATCTTTAGCCTCCAGTCGATCGCGCGGCCTAAGAGTTTCCAGGGAACCGCCTCATGCCAGGCCGCGCGTTTGAACAGACGCAGGTTTTTTAGCACTTTGAAGCGAATGATATCCGTGTGTCCAGGCAGGTAGCCTCGGAACTCCGGGCGGAAGCCGGTAGCGCTAAGGGCGCGCGACAACGACTCCGGCTCGAAAATACTGATGTGCGTTTCCGGCAGCACGTACGGCCACTTGATCAGGTTCTTTCGGTGTGGCCTCGCATTCCCCGTGGTGTAGAAGAACAGTCCGCCCGGCTTCAGGAGTCTACGGATGCTGCGCAGGACTTCGAGCGGATCTTCCACATGCTCCAGCACTTCAATCGCGGTGACGATATCAAAGGTGCCGGCAAGCGGGGCGAGTTCCTCTTCGCCAAGAACGGGGATTCCGTGCTCTCTGGACTCATTGCTAATCCAGCCGGTTTCGAAGCCTACAATGCGGCAGTCGCCGCGGCAGTACCGCACCAACCCGCCGTTGCCGCATCCGAAGTCGAGCCAATTGGTGTGCGAGTGGAGTTTGACTAGCGAATCGACAGCCTGCCGGACGCCCCGCCACTCGTTCACCCGGATGGTCTCGCCGGGACACTCGAGTTCAAAAACGTAATCGACCAGGGGATCGACGCCGCGGCCGGCGTAGTATTCGGCCGAGTATATCGCCGCATAATCCGTCAAAGGGTCCGAGATGAATGCGAAGCAGCACTCGGGACAGCGGCGAAGGTGAAAGACTCGCTTCTTCCACTCTCCAGTCTTGGAGCCGGCGTCCTGCGTAGCAGCGCCGCAGATTTTGCATGCCGTCCCCCTCAGAGGGTTCCCACACACACTAGACAAATCAGCATAATCGATCCGCTTGTGCTCAAACAGTCTTCGTACAAGTGACCACGCACCGGATGCCGAATGGCAAATAAATCCAGTCGCGGAGCCGGCTTTCGACCCGCATGATCCAGGGCATCAGACGGCTGTCTTGGGCCAGGCGCATGTGGCTGAGCACAATCGCTCGCTGCTGTTCCTGGCTGCTGTTCAGATATCGGCGGTTGCGTTTCTTGATTGCCCAAAAGCCAGGATACACGAGAAAGCCGAGGTGCGAGCGGTCCACAACTGTAAATCCATGAGCGCGCAACCGCCGCAAGACCTCGCACATGCGGTAACGGCGGTGATGCATGAATTGACGGTCGTAGATATCGAACAGGTTGGGACCCGATGGGACTTCAATCACAGCGACGCCACCCGGCCGCAGGATGCGGTACACATGCCGCATGGCTGCATCATCATCCTCTATGTGTTCGAGGACGTTCAACAGAACAATGCCGTCCACGGAACCATCGGGTAGGGGACAGCGCGTCAAATCAAATTGCAGCAGTGGGAGGTCCGGCACGGCGGCGGCCAGCTTTTCAAGCGGACCTCTGACGAAATCAGCGCCCACAACCGTGGCGTCAGACAAGCGCCTGCGAAGGGCTTTGATCATATACCCGGAGGAGCAGCCAATGTCCAGAACAACGGGCTCGGGGTTAGAAAGCCACCGCTCCATCCGCGAAAGCGCATACTCACGCGACGCAACATTCATGTAATGATCTTCGTCGCCGATATCCTCGTGAAATTCCGTCAGTTCATCAGACCAGCCGGATGATCCTAAGTCGTAACAAAGGACAGGCTGCTTTCTGTCACCCACCAGGAATCCGGTTCCAGTCCAAACGGGTGGCTCGCTCGTCTCCGGCGGCGTAGGGTAACGAAGGACATTGGACATGAACTATGGTTTTCAGTTTATCACCTGGACTATGCGCTAAAACGAGGACTCTAACCGCTACGAGTGCCGCCAACCCGCCCCACCCGTCTTGTGGGGCAGGTTGTTAACCTGCGGCGGATTGCTAATCCGCCTGCGCGATGCGGCAGCGAGCGTCCGCGCCTTGCCTGAAGGGCTCGTCAGGCACGCAGCAGGCGGATTGCCAATCCGCCGCAGGTTAACAACCTGCCCCACAAAGAGGCGCTTACAGCGCTGTTCCCCCGATACAGTTAAGCACCCTTGCTCCTGGCCGTTCGAAAGGCGGCCGCCGCTATGAGGTATACTTACCGTGCTGCTTTGTGGTGGGTGGTCGCTGGCGTGATGTCGACGCCCGCTGCCAGTGGGCTGCCGCGCCATTCTCCCGGCCTCCGGCAACCGCGAACGGCTCCCGAAAAACGATCGGGCTGCTCGAGCCGGTTGGCTCCGGGAGGTTGCTGGCTGGATTCTGCGGTACAACCGGGGGGCAAACGTGAAATCGGTTTCGGAACTGAAGGTCAAGATCTTTGCCGATGGCGCCGACAAGGCCGCCATGCTGCACTTATACGCCCAGCCTTACATCCGAGGGTTCACCACTAATCCGACGTTGATGCGGAAGGCCGGAATCACCGTCTATGAGGCCTTCGCGCGCGACATCCTGGAGGCCATTCCGGATCGCCCGATCTCATTCGAAGTCTTCGCCGACGACTGCGCCGAAATGGAGCGTCAGGCCCGGAAAATCGCCGCCTGGGGTCCCAACGTCTACGTGAAGATCCCGGTCACAAATACCAAAGCGCAAAGCTCCGCGGGATTGGTCCGGCATCTCGCCCAGTCCGGCGTCAAGCTGAATGTCACAGCCATCCTGCCCCTCGAGCAGGTCGCTGAAATCAGCGCCGCGTTGGCCGGCGGCCCGGGCGCCTGCATCTCGGTCTTCGCCGGCAGGATTGCCGATACCGGGGTCGACCCGCTCCCGTTGATGAAGGCCGCACTTGAAATTATGCGGCCCCACCCCAACCAGGAACTCATCTGGGCGAGCCCCCGCGAACTCCTGAACGTGTTCCAAGCCGACGCCATCGGCTGCCACATCATCACGGCGACGAACGATATTCTGCAAAAGCTCACTCTGGTCGGCAGGGATCTGCGCGAGTACTCGCTCGACACGGTGAAAATGTTCCATCAGGATGCGGCGAAGTCCGGCTTTGCCCTCTGATCGTCTCTGGGCTACATAGATATTGACCTTTCCGCCTAAACGTCGCATCCTTAATAAGAAGCTGAGGGAACGAATGCGTCGAGTCGCTATTATTGTGTTCACTTGCAGCGCGCTGTTGTTGGCGGCTGATACCTTTACGAAACGCCAGCGCGAATTCTGGTCTTTTCAAAAAGTTGGCGTGCAGAACCCGCCGGTGGTGCGCAACACCGCGTGGGTCCGGAATCCCATCGACCAGTTCATCCTCGCCAGGTTGGAAGCCAAGAACATCAAGCCCGGCCCGCCGGCGGACAAAGTCACTCTCCTGCGGCGCGCCACCTTCGACCTGATCGGCCTGCCGCCCACGCCGGAAGAGGTGGAGGCGTTTGTGGCCGACCAGACACCCGGGGCCTTCGAAAAGGTGGTGGACCGGATGCTGGCATCGCCCCAGTACGGCGAGCGGTGGGGGCGCCACTGGCTGGATCTCGCCCGCTTCGCCGAGAGCGAAGGCTTCAAGTCCGACGAGCCGCGGCCGAATGCCTGGCGGTACCGCGACTACGTGATTCAGTCGTTCAACCTGGATAAGCCGTACGACCGGTTCGTGCAGGAGCAGATTGCGGGTGATGAACTGTGGCCGGACAGCCCCCAGGCTCGCATCGCCACCGGGTTCAGCCGCCACTATCCGGACGAAAGCAACGCCCGCAACCTGCAACAACGCCGTCAGGAGATCCTGGACGACATCACGGACACCACCGGCGCGGTTTTCATGGGGCTCACCTACGGCTGCGCCCGCTGCCACAATCACAAGTTCGACCCCATCCTGCAAGCCGATTATTACAAGCTGCAATCTTTCTTCGCCAACACCGCCGCGGCCGACCATATCCCCATGCTGACGGCCGAACAGTTGGCGGAGTACAAGCGGAAGAGGGCCGAATGGGAGCAGGCATCGAGCGGCGTGCGCGCGCAGATCGCTGCCCTGCTGCAGCCGGAACGCGACAAGCTGCACAAGGAGTACTTCGATAAATATCCGCCGGAAATTCAGGCGATGATCCTGAAGCCCGCGGCCGAACGGCAGCCTTACGAAGGGTTGATGTGGGCCAAGGCCAAGCCGTACCTGGAATTCACCGATGACGAAGCCGGCAAGGTGTTGAAGGGCGACGCCAGGAAGCAGTACGAATCGCTCAAGGCCGAGCTGGCGAAGTTTCACGATCTCGACCCGGGGCCGCTGCCTGAGGGCATCGGGATGACCGACCTGGGCGTCACCGCGCCGGCTACGCACGTGCTGGCAGTGGGCGTTTACGACAGGCCGAAGGAAGAAGTGCAACCGGGCTTTCTGACTATCCTGGACCCGGCGCCGGCGAAGATTGTGCCGCCCGAAGGGATGGCCTCGACCGGCCGCCGCAGCGCGCTGGCGAAGTGGCTCACCGACCCGGAGAATCCGCTGCCGGCGCGTGTGATGGTAAACCGCATCTGGCATTATCACTTTGGCAAGGGCATCGCGGGTACGCCGAGCGATTTCGGCGTGATGGGCGAGCGGCCCACGCATCCCGAACTGCTGGACTGGTTGACCAGGGAATTCATCGGGCGCGGCTGGAGCATGAAGCAGATGCACCGGCTGATAATGACGTCGGCGGTGTACCAGCAGGCATCGGACTTCCGCAAGGATGCCGCCGAAGTGGATGCGGACAATCGGCTGCTGTGGGCCTTTCCAAGGCAGCGCATGGATGCGGAGACCATCCGCGATTCGGCGCTGATGGTGTCGGGACTGCTGAACCCGAAGGCTGGAGGGCCAAGCGTGTTTCCCGAACTTCCCACGGGCATGGGCGCGCTGCGCGGCGGCTGGAAGCTGTCGAATCCGGAAGAGCGCAACCGCCGCAGCGTGTACGTTTTCGTGAAGCGCAACGAGCGCTATCCCATGTTGGAAGCCTTTGACATGCCGGACACGCACGAATCCTGCTCGCGGCGCGAGACTACCACCACGGCGCCGCAGGCGCTAACCATGCTCAACGACAAGGTGACGCTGGATTGGGCGCAGGCTTTTGCGGCGCGGGCGCTGGCTGCCCAAGACCCCGTGGGCCGCGCGTTCCGCCTGGCCTACTCGCGGCCTCCGGACCCCTGGGAAAAGGACACGGCGGCCACGTTCTTAGAAAAGCAGAAGACGCTGATCGCGGCGCGTGCGGCGCGCGGCGAAAAGCTGGCCCAGCCGGCGTTTATCACAACCACCGCCACCAGCGCCAGCACCGCCCCCACCGCCATCCCTGCCGCGCCTCAGCCCGCCGAAGCCACCCCACGAAGCGATCCGGCTTATGCAGCGGCATTCGTGGATTTCTGCCAGATGCTGATGAACTCCAACGAATTCGTTTACAGGAATTAGAAGATGAAGCCAGAACATGTAATACCGGTTAGGAGCCGCCGCGAATTCCTGATGCGTTCGTGCGGTGGTTTGGGGGCGCTGGCCGTTTCCTCCATGCTGCAGGCCGCGCGTCCCGTGGACCCGCTGGCTCCGAAGAAACCCGACCATACGCCGACTGCCAAATCGGTGATCTGGCTGTTCATGGAAGGCGGCCCCAGCCACCTCGACATTTTTGATCCCAAACCGGAGCTGGTACGCCTGGCCGGGCAACCTATGCCGGCATCGTTCGGCAAAGTGATCACCGCCATGGGGACCGCTTCCAACACGCTGATGCCCTCCTCGCGAACGTGGAAGCAGTACGGCGAAAGCGGCATGTGGGTCTCCGACTGGTATCCCAACGTGGCCCAGCACGTAGACGAAATGACGATGCTGCAGTCATGCTGGGCCGACGGGTTGAACCATGTGGGCTCGGTTTGCCAGATGAACACCGGGTCGATTCTGGCCGGGCGGCCTTCGATGGGCGCGTGGGTGACATACGGGCTGGGCACGGCGAACAACAATCTGCCCACCTTCGTGATCCTGACCGATGCGGCGGAAGTGGTGGGCGGGTCGAAGAACTGGAGTTCCGGTTTCCTGCCGGCCAGCTTTCAGGGCACCCAACTGCGGCGCGAAGGTCCGCCGGTTCTGGACCTGGCGCCGCCCGACAGCATTGGCGCCGATCAGCAGCGCGGGCGGCTGGATCTGCTGAATTCGCTCAACCGGCACTATGGCGATAAGAAGCCCGAGGATACCGAACTGGAAGCGCGCTTGAATTCCTACGAACTGGCGTACCGCATGCAATCCTCGGCTCCGGAGGCGGTGGATCTGACCAAGGAATCGGAAGCCACGCACAAGCTGTACGGCATGGACAACGACGTGACGGCGCAATTCGGCAAGAACTGCCTGCTGGCCCGCCGCCTGGTGGAGCGGGGCGTGCGCTTCGTGGAGCTGTATTCCGGCAGCGGCAGCGGATGGGACGCGCATAACGATCTGGACAAAAATCATGGCCGGCGGTGCCAGGAAACCGATGTGCCGATCGCGGGCCTGTTGACCGATCTGAAGGCGCGCGGCCTGCTGGACAGCACGCTGGTGGTCTGGGGCGGCGAATTCGGCCGCACGCCGTTCAACGAGAAAGGCAATGGCCGCGACCACAATCCGTGGGGCTTCACCATGTGGATGGCCGGCGGCGGCATCAAGCCGGGCCAGGTGGTGGGGAAGACTGACGAGATCGGCCTGCGCGCCGTGGAGCGGCCCTCGCACGTACACGACATCCACGCCACCATTCTCTGGTGTCTGGGTCTGGATCACGTGAAAGTGACGTACCTGCACAACGGCCGGTCGGAGCGGCCGACCATCGTCAGCGGGGAGCCGATTCGGGAAATGCTAGGCTAGAAAGATGTCACGCTTGGGATTAGACCACCGCTCCCTTACGGTCACGGCTCCGCACGCTTACACGCACGCTTTCGCGCACGCTTTCACGCACGCTTTCAGAGCCGCGACCGTCAGGGAGCGGTGGTTGCTGGCGTGTGTAGCACTGCTTCCCTGTGTTGCCGCCCACGCCCAAACCGTCAACTTCAGCGAGCACATCGCGCCCATCATCTATAACAATTGCAGCACGTGTCACCGGCCGGGTCAGGTATCGCCGTTTTCGCTGCTAAGCTACGCCGATGTCCAGCAGCACGGTCAGACAATCGCGACCCAGACGCAAATCCGCGCCATGCCGCCGTGGAAGCCGGAGCCGGGCTGGGTGGCGTATCGCGACGAACGGCGTTTGACCACGGACCAGATCGCGCTCATCCAAACCTGGGTCCAAAACGGGATGCCGCAGGGCGATCCCGCGAAAGCGCCGGCCGCGCCGCAGTTTACCGATGACTGGCAATTGGGCCCGCCCGACCTGATTCTGGAAATGCCCGCCGCATTTTCGGTTCCGGCCGATGGGCCCGACATTTACCGCAACTTCGTGCTGCCGACCAAGCTCACGGAGGACAAGTGGGTGAAGGCGATCGAACTCCGGCCCACGGCCCGCCCGGTAGTGCACCACAGCCTGTTTTTTTCCGATACGACGGGCGGCGCGCGCGCCCTGGATGGCAAAGACGGCCAACCAGGTTTTCCGGGATTCGGCTCTATTTTCACGGTCGGCGACCCCATCGCCGCTCTGAATGGCGGTCTGGGCGGCTGGGTTCCCGGCACCACTCCGCGTCTGCTGCCGGATGGCATCGCGATGCCTTTGCCCAAGGGTTCGGACTTTCTGATGCAGATCCACTTCCATCCGAATGGGCAGCCCCAGACTGAGAAGACGGTGGTCGGGTTTTACTTCGGCCCGCCGCCGACGCGCCTCATGACCACGCTGCAGGCGCCGGCATTTTTCGGCGTCCGTGCCAATATCGATATCGCGGCCGGCGTGACGGACTACAAGGTGCGCGGCTCTTTCACGCTGCCGGTGGATGTGGATGCAGTGGGTGTCTCGGCGCACTGCCATTACCTGGGTCAGGAAGCCAGGTTGACGGCCACGCTGCCCACGGGCGAGGTCAAGATTCTCTTGTGGATCCGCCAGTGGGACTTCAACTGGCAGGACCAATACTTGTTCCAAGATCTGTTGCCGCTGCCCAAAGGGACCAGGCTCGACGGCGAACTGGTTTACAACAACTCGGACGCCAATTACCGAAACCCGAATACCCCGCCCAAGCGCGTGCAGTGGGGCGAGAATTCCACTGACGAGATGGGCAGCCTGCTGCTCAACGTGGTGCCGAAGCAGGCGGCGGACATCGATGCCCTGCATGCCGCGAACATCGCGTTTGTGCTTACGCCGGTGCCGTTGGTGGGCAACAAGCCGCTGTTCGTCAGTTCCGGGATGGTGGATGGCGCCAGCACGCAGCCTGGAGCGGTGACACCCGGCAAGATCGTAGTGATGTACGGTTCGCGAATCGGCACTGGAACGCTAACCGGGGCGGCGCTGGGGGCGGACGGCCGCATATCGACGACCTTGGGCGATACGCAGGTTTTGTTCGACGGCGTGCCCGCGCCGCTGCTCTACAGTTCCAGCGGCCAGGTGGCGGCGGTGGTGCCGTACGAAGTGGATGGCAAGCTGGGGACCCAGGTGCGGGTGCGCAACGGGTCATCTACGTCCGACTCGGTCGCGCTGCCGGTGTGGCCCGTGGCGCCTTCCATCTTTTCCGTGAACCTGAGCGGCACGGGCCCGGCGGCGGTCCTGAACGGCGACGGGCTAACGGTGAACTCCCCGGCCAGTCCCGCGGTGAAAGGCGGCTTCATTTCGATCTTCGCGACGGGCGAAGGCCAGACGGTGCCCGGCGGCATCGACGGGCAGATCGCGTCCGGCACCTTGCCGCATCCGGCGCAAGCGGTGCAGGTGCTGATCGACGGCCGTCCAGCCGAGGTGCAATATGCCGGGGCGGCGCCGGGCGCGGTAGCCGGGTTGTTTCAGGTTAACGCGCGAATCCCGCTGGATTCGTCGTCAGGCTCGGTGCCGATCGAGATTCACGTTGGCGCCGCGTCCAGCCAGCCGGGCATGACCATCGCCGTCCAATAGGCGCTTATCACTGACAACCGCTTGCTTACGCGCGCGGCTCCGATCTCCGATCCAGAGCCGTGACCGTTAGGGAGCGGCCTTTCAACTACTCCAGCGGCGCGGCGGCGGCGGCGCTCTTGCCGGGGAGCCTCGGATTCTTCGGCGCGCCTACCATCGCATAGTCATCCGGCGGCCCGTCCGGGCCGCGCTTCAGCAAGCGTCGAAGTTTTTCCATTAGCTTGCGCATTAAAGTGGGAGTTCCTTCGAGTATCATACAAGATAACGCCCGCCAGCGGGCAGGCTGGCTCGCTGCGCATCGCGCAGGCGGATTAGCAATCCGCCGCCGATTCACAATCGGCCCCACAAAAGGCGGAAATTGCATGAAGGTAATTCTCTTTGGAGCCACGGGCATGGTGGGCCAGGGTGTCCTGCGGGAGTGTCTGCTGGATCCCGACGTGGCGCGCGTTCTCGCCATTGGCCGCACGGCCACCGGGCAACGCTACGTGAAGCTCCACGAAATCGTGCATAAAGACCTGACGGACCTCTCCGGAATCAGTTCGCAGCTCTCAGGATACGACGCTTGCTTTTTCTGCCTTGGCGTCTCCTCGGTCGGCATGGCGGAGCCGGACTATCGCCGCATCACGTACGACCTCACGTTGTCGGTGGCGCGGACTCTGGCTGCGCAGAATCCAAACATGACGTTCATTTATGTTTCGGGAACTGGGACGGACAGTTCGGAGCACGGCCGCTCCATGTGGGCGCGGGTGAAGGGTGAAACCGAAAACGCACTGCTTCGGCTGCCGTTTAAGGCGGCGTACATGTTTCGCCCGGGATACATTCACCCGATGCACGGAGTGGTGCCGAAGATCAGGTGGATCCGGGTGTCCTATGCGATCATAGGGCCGTTCTATCCGGTTCTCAAGGGGCTGTTCCCCACATCCGTGACCACCACCGAGCAGATCGGCCGGGCCATGCTTCGGGTGGCAAGGCAGGGCTGGGCAAAGCGCGTGCTCGAAAGCCCCGACATCAACAGCCTTTGAGCGGGAATATGGCGGCTTATTTCGGCTTATCGCCTGCCGCGCCTGCCGGGCCGCAGGCGAAGTTCCGAGCGTCGTTGGTGCTGCCCACACCCTTATAATGCGCCACCAGCGGATACGGGCACAGCGGCCGGGTCATCTCCACCTGGTTGTTGGCAACGCGCCACGCCACCAACTTCTCCGGAGCCTCTCCTGCTTCGCGCCAACGCTCCAAAGCGGCCATGGCGTTGAACAGGTTCGGCCCCGAACCGCCGCCGCAGTGCTGCATCCCCGGCACCATGAACAGCCGGTACCATTCCTGGACCTTGCCTGCACCGCCAACTGTACCGCCCATGGCGTTTACCACGCTGTCGTAATACTGCACGCTGTGCAAGGGAGGGATCTGTGGATCGCTCCAGCCGTGGTACTGGATCAGTTTTCCGCCGTGCGCCAGGAACGCCCGCAAGTTCGGATCGAGCGCGTTGATGACGCCGTGGTCCATGCGCCCGGCAAGCGCCACGTCGCTGTCGACGTTCAGCGACCGGTAACTCCAGGCCGGGTCCTGAAAGACCACGAACCGGAAGAAATCTTCGCCGATGCTGAAGGGCCTCAGGCCACCGTAAGTGGCCCATCCCAGTTCGCTCCCCGGCTCCAGGCCAGGATAGAATTCCTGTTTGGCGGAATTCCACGCAGCGGCGTAGATTTTCCGCGCTGCCTCCACTTGCCCTGAGGTCAGGCACCCGGGGCCGTCAATATCCTGGCACCGCAGCACCGCGGGATCGAACCTGCACCGTACGGGATCTTCCAGGGTCCCATCCTTGACTCCGTCCAACGCATCGCAGGCTTGCAGCACGGCGTTGTGCAGCAGCGGGTACTTGGCCGGCGGAATGTAACTGGTGTCATCCTTATGAACCGCCTGCGCCACCCACAAAGAACTCAGGGCCCGTCCCGACCAGTTGGCCGCGGGCGCGCCGGCCACGATGCCGTCAAAATCCTCGGGGTACCGCTGCGCTTCCATGAGCCCCTGCCGGCCGCCGTTGGAACAGCCATTCCAATACGAGAGCCGGGCCTCACGGCCATAGAAGGCCGCCATCAACCCCCGGGAACGCAGCGTCAT
>Ga0210402_10000572_pt1 | contig 40777 bp, 36 predicted proteins | sample IncBWC7MmetaG_FD_161055 | JGI IMG/M metagenome (GOLD analysis project Ga0210402, IMG submission 161055) | Forest soil microbial communities from Barre Woods Harvard Forest LTER site, Petersham, Massachusetts, United States - Inc-BW-C-7-M | ecosystem: Environmental > Terrestrial > Soil >...
CACTAGACTTCCCCGGCGCCTGGCGCGGGAAAACAAACACTTTGTCAGGAGAGAGCATGAACAAAGCTGATCTCGTTGACCGCATCGCCGGAGCCTGCAGTATTTCCAAAGCGCAGGCAACGACTGCGATCGATACCGCCGTGGACAGCGTCACCGCTGCCCTCAAAAAAGGGGACCGGGTAGCCTTGATCGGATTCGGGACGTTCTCCGTCTCGCAACGCAAGGCACGCAACGGCCGGAACCCCCAAACTGGAGCGACGATTAAGATCGCCGCCCGCAGAGTCGCCAAATTCACACCTGGCAACGAGCTGAAGAAGGCTGTCAACAAAGGGAAGTAAGGGCCCGTAATTTTTCGCGTGTGTGGAAACGGCAGGAGGTCGGTCCTGCCGTTTTTTTTGTTTTTGGGGCCTTTTTGCTTACGGGAGGGAGAGCTACAATTCCTCTGTAAGGGGTGTTGCCCGTGGGTTTCCTGCGCGAGACCGTCGTGTTCGCGGCCGTTGTGGCGATCATCTACATTCCGTGGATGTTGCTGGTTTACGCTGCGCTGCGGGCTTGCGGCGTCCCTGTGAGGCTTCTGCCCTGCAAGGGGCGTGGCTTCCCTCAAGAAGTAACTCTCCGAAAACTTGGCGAACGGAAGTTTGTACTTATAGAAGGCGTATTTTTGTGGGGCTTGCCGTGTTTTGTTACGCTCACCGTTTTCGACTACGTAACACACAAGTATTTTGGCGCGCCACATCATAGCTTGTCGCCTGCCTCGCTGATAGCTGGCCTCTTGATTTGGTCGGCTCTTGGGTATTGCTTTGGCCTGAAGACGTGGAGCAAGTCTTCGCGTTGGGATTTCGAATTGGACAGCTGATCAGCTCGCAATCCCTTCACTCTAGCCCATCGATGGTTTGCGATGTTATCTTCTCCGGCAGATGACTCCGCGACGCAGGCTCCTCCTTCCCGTACTTCTTTCCGCAGTCTTTGCGATCTCCACCGCCGCCGAAACGAAGGTTCGCAACTTCGACCAGGCTGCCATTTCGCCTGACGGCAAGCGCGTCGCGTGGATCGGCCCGGCTGAAGCTCCGACCGGAGCGGACGCAACCGTCACCGTCAACGGACTCTACGTGCAGGCTCTCGACAATCCGGCCGCCACCCCACAACGCATTAACACCGGCACCTTCGCGAAGTCTACGATCGATGGAGTTGCATGGTCCGTCGACAGCCGCATGCTCGCGTTTCTCTGCGAAGTCTCGGAGCAGATGCAAGTTTGCGTCTCTGGCGCCGACGGCCAATCCCCGCGAAAAATCACCGACCTGAAAGGCGCGCTGGCGGATCCGGCCTGGTCTCCTGACGGCAAGCAGGTCGCCTTCCTGTTCATCGAAAATGCTCCTCGCAAGCCCGGCCCGCTCGAAGCCATGACGCCTGAAACCGGCGTGATCGAGTCGAAAATCTACGAGCAACGCCTGGCTGTGCTCGACGTCAACTCAGGTGCGGTGCGGCAGATTTCTCCGCCCGAGATGTATGTTTACGAATTCAACTGGTCGCCCGACGGCAAACAGTTTGCCCTGACCGCCGCCCCCGGAGAAGGCGACGCCAACTGGTACACGGCGCAGCTCTACCGCCTGCCGGCCATGGGAGGATCACTCGTGCCGGTCTACAAGCCGCCCTTGCAGATGGCCGTCCCGCGCTGGTCGCCCGATGGAAAGAACATCGCGTTCATCGCCGGCTTAATGAGCGACGAAGGTTCCACCGGCGGAGACATCTTCGTAGTTCCCGCTGAAGGCGGCGAAGCCCGCAATGTGACGCCCGGAATTCCTGGGTCGCCCAGTTGGCTGACGTGGCAGTCCGCTGACAAGATTCTCTTCGCCGGACGCTTCGACGGCGACGCCGGCATCGCCACTGTCGACGTCGGTACCCGCAAAGTCACGCAAGTCTGGCGCGGCCCTGAATCCATCCTCAAGAACGAATCCATTTCTGTTTCGGCCGACGCCACGCGGTCCGCCATCATCCGCCACTCGGCCGCGAAGCCACCCGAAGTCTGGGCTGGACCAACGGGCGCGTGGAAACAGATCACGCGCGCGAACGAGGAAGTCCGGCCGGGCTGGGGCGATGTGAAGAGCGTTCACTGGACTAGCGACAACATGAACGTTCAAGGATGGCTCGCCTATCCCGTGGGCTTCGACCCGAATCACGTCGATCCCAAACACCGCTATCCAATGGTGGTTGTAGTTCATGGCGGCCCGGCCGGTGCGTCAGCATCTGGCTGGCCCGGATCGTTCTTTTCCTCCACGCTCTACGCCCTTACGAAAGAGGGATACTTTGTCCTGTTTCCCAATCCGCGAGGTAGCTACGGACAAGGCGAGGCCTTCGTCCGAGGCAACGTAAAAGACTTCGGTGGCGGCGACCTGCGCGACATCCTGGCGGGCGTCGACTCGGTAGTAAAAACTCAGCCGGTCGACAACGACCGCATCGGCATCACCGGATGGAGCTACGGCGGCTATATGACCATGTGGGCGATCACCCAGACCAACCGTTTTCGTGCGGCAGTCTCCGGCGCCGGACTCTCAAACTTCCAGAGCTACTACGGCCAGAACGACATCGACCAGTGGATGATCCCGTATTTCGGAGCCTCGGTGTATGACGACCCGGCGGTCTATGCGCGCAGCTCGCCGATGACCTTCATCAAGAACGTGAAAACCCCGACCCTGATCGTAGTCGGCGACCGCGACGGCGAGGTCCCCGCGCCCCAATCGCGGGAGTTCTGGCATGCCCTGAAGGCGCTGGGCGTGGAAACCCAGTATGTCGTCTACGAAGGAGAAGGCCACTCCATCCAGAAAGCCGAGCACCGCAAGGATATCGGGGACCGCCTGGTGGCGTGGTTTAACCGGTTTTTGAAGCCGGAACCAGGAAAAACGCAGTAGGCAAAGGGCTTGTGGGCTTGCTGAATCCTTCCCGGCTTCGGTAGAATCTAAGTTCGGCAAAGGAAAAAGAGACTATATGAAAGCAGCTATCCATCCCAACTACACCGAAGTGCGCGTCCACTGCGCGTGTGGCAACGCCTTCGTGACCAGATCAGCCCATAAAGGCGACATCAGCGTAGAAATCTGCTCGGCCTGCCATCCATTCTTCACCGGCAAGCAAAAGCTGCTGGATACCGCTGGCCGCATCGAGCGCTTCCGCCGCAAATACGCAAAGAGCGACGCCGGCAAGGCCGAAACAGCCAAAGCCGAAGCGTCCAAGAAGTAGTTCTTCGGGAAACTTTGTTTTCCGACCAATCAGCCCTCGCTCACGGCGGGGGCTTTTTGTTGCCCTCGTTCAGCGTGAACTACAATAACTTTGTGAGCAAGTTTTGGGACAACCCGGCCGCAGATACCCGCTCAACCCAACGCACTTTAGGGTGTGGTGGTGTTATGCGCGCAGAATTTCAGATCGGTGGCGTCCCGATTTCCCCTGCCACCGTGCTCGCACCCATGGCTGGCGTAACCGACACCGTGTTCCGCCGCTTCATCAAGAACCTGGGCGGGTGCGGCCTGATCATGACGGAGTTCACCTCCGCCGACGGCGTTCTGCGCGACCAGCGCGTCCGCGGACGCTACCTGCATTTCTACGAAGACGAGCATCCCGTTTCGGCGCAACTTTTCGGCAGCGACCCCAGGGTGCTGGGCGAGGCGGCGCGCCTGGTAGAAGACCTGGGATTCGACCTGATCGATCTCAACCTCGGCTGCCCGGCGAAAAAAGTAGTCAAGTGCAACGGCGGATCGGGGCTTCTCCGCGACCTTCCGCTGATCCGCCAGATTTTCGAATCCGTCCGCGCGGCCGTGAAGATTCCCTTCACCGTAAAATTCCGCGCCGGATGGAGCGACGAAGAAATCGTCTGCATAGACCTTGCCCACCTGGCGGAAGACTGCGGCCTCTGCGCCGTAGCTCTGCACGCCCGCACTCGCGAACAAGGCTACAGCGGCACCGCCCGTTGGGAATGGATCGCGTCGGTGAAAAACGCCGTGAAGATCCCTGTGATTGGCAACGGGGACATCCGATCGCCCGAAGATGCCTACGCGATGGTCGCTCAAACAGGCTGCGACGCAGTCATGATCGGCCGAATGGCCCCCGCCAATCCATGGATCTTCCGCCAGATCGAACAATATCGGACGTGGATGGAAGGCAATCGCCCAGCGGAATACACTTTTGGCGAGCCGGGAATGCGAGGGCACGACTTTAGTCGTGCCGCAAACACGGCCCCTTCGATTGCGGCTTTAGCCGCCGGGGCGGAAGCCCCAATTTCTTCTCCAACCAACGGCAGGACTGAAGTCGTCCCCTCCCACTTACTATCTTCCGAAATCGTGCCCTGCCGCATGGAGTCTTCTTATTGGGCGCCAATCCAGTCCCGCAGGCCCTACGACGAGCCCACCGAGGCCGACCGCTACCAGATGATCCGCACCTACTTCCAGATGTTGCTCGAAGAAGAAATGCCCGGTACAGAAGGCAAGATGAAACAGTTCGCGTCGTGGTTCACGCACGGCGTCCCAGGCGGAGCAGCACTGCGGAAGGCGATTTACGAAGCGAAAAATGGTGCCGACCTTCTGCGGAACGTCGAGGAGTTCTTTGACGCAAGGCTGAACGTTCACGCCACCTAGCAATTTGCTGAAAAAACTCTGCTTTTTGGGTGGCACCGCGGTTCACCGCCGCGCTATAGCCTTCCTTTTAACTGAGCTTTTAGCCGCCCGGGGAGCGCGTAATCTGAATCGGGAGAAGCTTCTTCAGGCCTGCCCTTGCTTTCTGCCCGAGAAAAATGGGCGCGACTGTTAGCCGCGCCCATCACCTGTTCGCCATTTTCTGCGGAAATCGAACTACTTCACTTCGACTCGAACTCGCATCCAGGGATGAATGCAGCATTCGAAACGGTGGGTTCCCTTGGACAGGTTTCCCATGTCCAGATGGCTGCCCTGGATCAGCCGGGTTCTGGCTACGGCCACGTTTTTGAAGCCGCCCGCACATTCCGGGGCGGTGGCCTCTCCGTTGTTGAGGGGTGGGATGAAGCCGCCGCCGAATTTTGCTACTTCGGTGAAGGTGTGGGGTTCGCCACCCTGATCCACTACGCTCAGCACGGTTCCCTTCTTGATATGAACGACATCCGGTTCGAAGTCCCATCCCGGGTCGGGGGTGCCGGCGGCGGCTTGGGCGAAGAGGTCGTCGAGCGTGGTGGCGAATCCCAGAGCGGCCAGGGCTACGTTTTTGCAGAAGTCGGGGCCCAGGGCGGCGTTGAAGGTGGTGGGGTCACATTCGTCCAGGGCTACGATCTGGGCAACGGCGGGTTGAGTCTGTTGCGCGGCCGCGGCCGGCACGATACCCACCGCCAGCGCTACCACAAAAAGACCGGCTACGAAACATGTTGTGATCGTTTTCATTTTTGTTCCTCTCTTTTTTTTGGCTGAGTGCTTGCAACCAAATTCGTGGCAAAACTTCATCCGCTCACGGGCGGATAGTGCCTCACCCCGCGCAAGCGGACAATGGCGGGAGCCTGAAGACCGTCTTAATCCGCATGAATTCGTAAGCTGCTGAAAAGAGTGGGCGAAGAGTAGGTCGCGGGCGGGGTAAAATTGCTGGCATTGCTCTGGGGTTCGTCTTCATGGGTTCCGATCCGGTGAGAGTCGGTGGACACATCCGCTTCGGTGCGGATTTTGAGCTTGACTTGCGCTCGTATGAATTGCGGCGCTCGGGTCGGCTGCTCAAGCTGGAGCGCATTCCCACGGAAGTGCTGCTCTTGCTGATCGAAGCTCGGGGGCAACTGGTCAGCCGCGAGGAGATCATCGCCCGCATCTGGGGTAAGGATGTTTTCCTCGACACCGACAACAGCATCAACGCGGCGATCCGTAAAATTCGGCTGGTGCTGAAGGATGACCCGGAGCAGCCCCGCTTTGTGCAGACAATCGTCGGGCGCGGATACCGGTTCATCGCGCCCGTTGCCGAGACTCGCCCTTCTCCCGCCGACGTTCCTCCTCCTCCGCAACCTGTTTCTGCGGGCGACTTCGTTGGCAAGGAAGTCTCTCATTACCGCATTCTCGCTAAGCTCGGCAGCGGCGGGATGGGGGTGGTGTATGAAGCGGAGGACATCCGGTTGGGACGGCGAGTCGCGTTGAAATTTTTGCCAGAGAATCTGGCCGGCGATCCGCAATTCGTGCGGCGCTTTGAGCGGGAGGCTCGGGCGGCTTCTTCTTTGAATCATCCGAATATCTGCACGGTTTACGAAGTGGAGGAACACGCGGGTCAGCCGGTAATCGTGATGGAGTTGCTGGAGGGCGAAAGTCTGACGCAGCGGATTCGCGAAGGGACGATTTCTACCGTCGACGTTTTGGATTTCGGGATTCAGGCATGCGACGCGCTGGAGGCGGCGCACGCAAAGGGGATCATTCATCGCGATATCAAGCCGGGAAATCTTTTTCTCGTCGGGCGCGGGCGAGTGAAGATCCTGGATTTTGGATTAGCCAAGGTGCTGCCGGAGCAGGATGCGATCGACGACGCAAAGGAGCCGCTTACTCAGGACGGCATTATTCCGGGGACGACTTGTTACATGTCTCCAGAGCAGGTGCGGGGCGAGAAGGTGGACGCTCGCAGCGACTTGTTTTCGCTGGGAGTGGTGCTGTTCGAGATGGCTACAGGCGAGCGCCCCTTTGTGGGGCGAAATCGGATTCTGCTGATGAATTCGATTCTGAACACCCCAGCCGCGTCGGTGAGTAAGTTGAATCCCTCGCTGCCGGTGGCGCTGGATGCGGTGATTGCCCGGGCGCTCGAGAAAAAACGCGAGAAGCGCTTTCAGCATGCGGTCGATCTTTGCGCGGAGTTGAAGCGGCTGCGGCGCGAAGTGTCTCACGAACCTGCGGTGCCGGTGCCGCCGCCTGCGGAGCCGCATCATCGGCTGGAGCGGTATGGGTCGATTGTGGCGTCAATCCGCGACCGGTTGCTGGAGAAGCCGGCTAAGGCTGTTGAAATCCGGGCTACGAATCTGCCGGTGCAGCGGACCGGGTTCGTGGGGCGGGAGAAGGAAGTGTCGGCCGCCCGGGACTTGGTGTTGCGTCCAGAGGTGCGGCTAGTGACGGTCACCGGGCCGGGAGGAATCGGGAAGACCCGGCTCGCGGTGCAGGTTGCGAATCGGTTGGTCGAGAATTTTCCGGCTGGGACGTATTTTGTTCCACTCGCCTCGCTTACCGATCCGGGGTTGATCGCTTCCGTGATCGCCTCGATGATCGTGCAGGCGCTCGCAATTCGCGATGTGGGAACGCAGGCGCCGATGGTCATTCTCAAAGACGCTCTGCGCGACCGGCTGCGCGGGCCGATGCTGCTGGTGCTGGATAACTTCGAACATCTGATCGCCGCGGCGCCGACGGTGGCGGAACTGCTGGCCATGGCTCCCCAGCTGAAAATCATGGTGACGAGCCGCGCCGTGTTGCACGTTTACGGGGAACATGAATTCCCAGTGCCGCCGCTGGCGTTGCCCGACCCGCGAGTGCTGCCTCCGGTTGATTCGTTGTCGCGGTACTCGGCGGTGAGGCTGTTTCTGGAACGCGCGGTGGCGGCCAAGCCCGATTTTGAATTGAATCAGGAAAATGCTTCGGCGGTGGCTGAGATTTGCGTCCGCCTGGATGGACTACCTCTGGCGATCGAATTAGCGGCGGCGCGCGTCAAAGTGCTTTCGCCTGCTTCGATGCGGACTCGGCTTGCTGGCCAGTTGCAACTTCTGACGGGCGGGGCACGTGATCTGCCGCTGCGGCAGCAGACTCTGCGCGCGGCGATCGACTGGAGCTACGATCTGCTGAATGTGGCCGAGCAGAGGCTGTTTCGGAGATTGTCGGTATTTGTGGGCGGCTGCACTCTGGAAGGCGTGGAAGCGGTGTGCGACACGAAAGGCGATCTCGATCTGGAGTTGCTCGACGGCATGGCGTCGATGGTCGACAAGAGTCTGCTGCAACAGGTCGAGCCGGTGCAGGGCGAATCGCGATTTGCCATGCTCCACACCATTCGCGAGTACGCGCTCGAAAAATTGAAGTCTAGCGGGGAGTTGGCCGCGACCCGCCGCGCTCATGCCGCCTATTGCCTTGTGTTGGCGGAGGAAGAAGCTACCGAACAGAACATCGCGGAAGGAACCGCATGGCTGGAGCGTTGCACCGTCGAACACGACAATTTTCGCGCGGCGCTCGAGTGGCTGACCGAATCCGGCGAAACCGATTGGGGCCTTCGCCTGGGTGCTGCTTTGTTTCGTTTTTGGGAAGCCGGTGAGTACCTCAGCGAGGGCCGCGACCGGCTGGGCAAGCTGCTCAAACTAGCCGAGGGCGCTCGACCGACAAAGGCGGCTGCGCGCGCGTTGTTTGCGGCGGGTGTGTTTGCAAGCGCGCAGCGCGATTACGCCTCGGCGGATGCTCTCACCCGGAAGAGTCTCGAAGTCGCGCGTCAGTTGGGAGATAGCCAGGCAGTGGCGGTTTCGCTGAATGCACTCGCGGTCAGCGCGCGCGATCAGGGTGAGGTGGAAACTGCGAGGTCGCTGTTCGAGGAGAGTTTGAGTGTGTGGAGAGAACTTGGCGACCGTCAGGCCGAGGCGCGGGCGCTCAGCAATCTGGCAAACGCCGTGAAACTGCAAGGCGACTATGAGTACGCGCGGTCGCTGTATGCGGAGTGCATGTCGATTTTCCAGGAACTGAACGATAGCACCGGCGTTGCCTGGTCGCTGAACTACCAGGGCGATGTGGAGCGCGAGCGCGGAGACTCCGGTGCCGCGCTGGCCCTATACGAAGAGGCGCTGACAAACTTCCGACAGCTCGAGGACCGCTGGGGCATTGCCGGAACCCTGGCGGATCTGGGTAGCCTGGCGAGAGAACAGGGAAATTGTTCGGCCGCGCGGGCGCTGTATCGCGAGAGCATAAAACTTTTTCAGGAGCTGGGGCACAAACGCGGAATCGCGCGTCTTTTGGAATGTTTCGCTTGCGCGGCCGCATCGCAACATGAACCAGAACGTTCGTTGCGGCTGGCAGGCGCGGCGGCTGCCTTGCGTCAAACAATCGGTGCTCCGCTGACGGTCGCGGAGCAAGTCAAGCTGGAGGCGATTCTGCATCCGGCGCGATCGGCCTTGGCTCCGGCGGACGGGGCGGAGGCATGGTCCGAAGGAAAAGCGTTGCCGATGGAGCGGGCCGTCGAAGAGGCTCTTTTGCCGGAGACCTCGTCGCCCTTGCGGTAGCGGCACACGTTACAGTTTGTTGGAAAAACTCCGCTTTTGGGTGGCGCTGCGGTTCACCGCTGCGATAAATCGTTTGTTGGAATTGGCTTTAGCCCCAGCGGTGTTCGCCGCAGTGCCGGAGATAACGGAAAACTACTCGGCAGTCGTGGGGTCGATAAGGCGCCGTACGGCTGAGACGCGATTGGAAGGAATTCCTACGCGGCGCGCGTGTTCGTGAATGGTGGCTTCATCGGGTGCCAGATAGACGCAGTAGACTTTGTCGCCCGTTACATAGCTGTGGAGCCATTGAATCCCAGGGCCCATTTCACGGAGAACGCTGACTGACTTCTGCGACACTTCCCGGAGTTGGGATTGACTCAGACTTCCGGCCCCCGGAATTTCGCGTTCGATGATGAACTTGGGCATAGGTATCGCGACGTGAACCGATGCTAGCATGCTGATAGGGCCGCTTCAAGGCGCGCCGAATGATACAGAAACATTGACATCACCGGAGAGATTAGAGTGGCTGACTTGGATATTCGAGCGCTGCAAAAACCGTTGAAGGAGCAGTACCGCAGTGATCCTAATTCATCGCGGATCACGATTCGCGCCAAAGGCGGCCAGACCGATGTTCCAATCGCATGCTCGGTCGATATCGGACGCGCGATTTACCAGGCCGAGGCCCATCAGGGAGCGGGAGGCGCGGGCACGGGTGCGTGTTCCGGTGATCTCCTGCTCGGAGCTCTGGCGGCATGCGCGCAGATCACATGTCAGATGGTGGCGGCAGCGATGGGAATTGCCACCGAACGTATTGAAGTCACGGTGGAAGGAGAAATGGATCTTCGCGGCACGCTGGGCATATCGAAGGACGTGCCGGTGGGATTTGAGAACATTCGTCTTCATTTTGACGTAGTCGCGCCAACCGCCACGCCCGAACAATTGCGGGGACTACGGGAAAAGACCGAACAGTATTGCGTGGTGATGCAGACGTTGACGCGGCCCCCGAAGATCGAGACAGAATGGGGTGGAGAATAGCTCAGAGGTTAGAGGTCAGATTGCAGAGGTGGAAACCTGAAGTACTACAGTGCAATCTGACCTCTCACGTCTGACCTGCTCTTCTAGCCTCTACATCGCTAGTCGCCGGAAGCGCTTGCGGATCGAGCCTTCTCTACCGCTCTTCCGGTGGTTCGAGCTGCGACAAGCAGAGTCCCGCCTTTGCCGGCAATGGCTCCGAACCACACCAGCGGCAGCGAAATCAGCGAGAAGATGGGAGCGGAGATTCCTCCGGCAATTTTCTCCATGACGGTGCCGCGGCGTTTCTTTCCGGTCAGAAAATGAAAGAGGACATTGGGAGTGGGCAGCACGCGGTTGAGCGCGCTCTGGAGCCATCCGAACAGGTCGTATTCAAATTCCTGGTGCCAGTGGGCGATGGGGACGAACTCGGATTGGTGAAGAATTCCGTCCATGGCGGCGGCGGTGAAGTGATAGAGGTGGCGCGGAAGATCCAGATGCAGCCAGTTTGATCCAAAGGTTCGGGATTGAAGGCCGTCAAAATCCGGCACGGCGATCAGGAGCACGCCGTCTTGTGCTACCAGCCGTCGAATTCTCGTGATCACCGCCCACGGGTCAGGCATGTGTTCCAGGCTGTGCCAGAGTGTGACGCAGTCGAACGGTCCGCGAGACTCGCACTCGTCCAGGGTGTTGAAAACTTCCAGCCCAGCGCGCTGCGCTGGAGCCGAGTTCAACTCCGTTCCCACGACTTGCCATCCGTGTTTGCCGGCGACTTCCAGAAACGTTCCTTCTCCGCAACCGATGTCGAGCAGGCGGCGGCCGCGGCCTGGGCCGGCCATCTTCGTTACCAGCGCAATCCGCCGGCGATCACAGAAGCTGGCGGTAACGGAATGGCGCGCTCCGTAGTATTCGGCGTAATGAGGGCGGAGTTGTTCGGGAGCCGGACTGGTGATTCCCATTCCGCAGACCACGCACTTCAGAACGTCAAACTGAAGGCCGGTTTCGGGGTCGGGTTTTCCGCTCAGGTACGGATCGAGGCGGTTGGAGCACATCGGGCAGGCGGTGTTTCGCTTGTCGGGATGGTCCATGGATCGATTATTTCGGAAGGGGTCCGAACTCAAGCTCACAAAGAGCGCGGATGAGTCACGAAAGTACTTTGTGACGAAGGTACTGCAAGAGCAGGCTAGAACGCGGTCCGAAGAAAGTTGGCCAGTTGGTAGCCGTCCATGTATTTGAATGGTGTTTCGCCCATGGTGTAGTGGCCGCAGGGGAGGATGACTACTTTGTGGTCGAGGCGGTGGCGGGCGAATTCGTCCACGACCGCTTCCGATAATTCGGGAAGGAAGGTCAAATCGTATCGCGCGTAAACGATCAGCGACTTGCGTCGCCAGCGGGAGAATTTGTCGAAGTAGACCATTGGACTGACGGCTCGCCAGACCTGGCGGAGGTCGTCGAGTTGGATGGCGGGTTCCAGTCCCTCGCGGACATGGCGAGTTGACTGGCCGTGCCAGACAACGTCGGCGACATAGGTGGAGGCGTGGTTGAAGGCAGCCACGGAAATCCGCCGATCGTGCGCGGTAGCGATGAATGCATAGCACGATCCGAGGCTGGTGCCTAAGATTCCAAACTGGTTGTAGCCTTGGGTTTCAAGCCAGTCCAGGCAGCAGCGAACGTCGATCACGCCCTGCCGCATGGCGTCCATAGTCCGGCCAATGTTGGCGGATACGGCATAGTCGGCACGATGAATCTCCTTAGGACGGCGGATGTCGTGATGCGGCAGGCTCAGGCGTAGCACAGAAATGCCCATCCAGTTCAGGGCGCGGCAGAGGCTGTTGTACGCAAGTGCGTCGGCGTTCCAATGCGGGAGCAGGACTACCGCGCGACGGCTTTTTGCGTCTTTACCTTTTTGCGGAGCGGGGAACCAGCGTGCGTTGGCCAGATCGTTTTCCGGATAAGGCGTTCTCACCGGCGAAGTGAAGCGCAGGAAGTCGGCATGCGTGCCCTGGACTCTGGCTTCGAGCTTTGGGTCGGGAACTTCGCGCGTGCTGAAGACCTGGACTTCACGCCGCTCCAGCCGGAAATCGGTGGGCTTGGTGTAGTTGTAGAAGTCGTCGCTGTTGGCAATGATGCGGTCGTTAAAACTCTTGAAGTAGTTGAGAAGATCCGCGGGCGACTGGCTGCCTGGTCCGCCATTGCGACCGGGCCAGCGCTGGGTCCAGTCGACTCCCCAGTCGAGCGGACGGACAACCCGGTTGTTGTCAACCGACGTCAGACGGGTTTCCCAGTCGTACATCCATTGGGCGTAGCGCGATGGCATCTGCTTCAACCTTAGCAAAGTAGGGACTCAAGCCGGGAGTCCTTCGCAGTCAAGTGCGGAATCAGGGCGGTCAAACGCATTTGGAACCATGCGGGTGGCGGCAATTGCACGAATCAGCAGCGACTGAGGTGGTTGCAGGCTTGTCTGAGACGTGACAGGCGTGGCGGACAATTTGCAGACCGCTCACCCCGAGGTAGAGAAAGTAGCCCCTTCAGCGGAAGTTCTTTACCACCATGATCCCTTCGTTGTCTTGGTCCATTTGCGAGTACACAACGGATTTTCGGTCGGGAGATACCGCCAAGCCCTGGGCCCCGCCATCGAGGGCAGAGATTGTATTTCTTCTGCCGGTGGCAAAGTCGAAAAACTCCAAAGTTGGTTTGGGTGAGCTCCGGGAATTGACGAAATACATTCCTCCCGAAGCCACTGCCCAATCCGCCCACTCGGGCGCGTAAGAAGTGTCCAGGACTGCCACTTCCGTGCCGCCATGGCTTGGGACCTTCCAAATCCCGGGAATCTCATAGCTTTTTGTGAAGTAGAGAAAGCCGTCGTCCGCTTCGAGCGGTGCAAAACCGCCCTTCTTCGTCATCTGCACAGCCGGCCCGCCCCGGATGGGTACTTTCCAGACCTGAAAGTCTCTCCCCCCGCCTTTGGAAGCGAAATAGACCCACTGGCCGTCCCGCGACCAGCTTGGGACCACATTGTTGGCTCCGGGCACCGTCGTGATCTGCCGGGGCGCGCCACCGGGAACTTCAACCACGTAGATTTCGCTGTTCTCCTTGGGGCGGAAGTCGAACGCCAGGGAACGGCCGTCGGGCGACCAACGCGGGGTACCCGCCGAACCAGGCATGGAAGTAATCTGCGCTGGATCGGAGCCATCCCGGTTGCAGACCCAGATTTCCGTGTATCCGGAACGGTCGGAGTCGAATGCGATCTTGGTCCCATCCGGCGAGAACTGGGGATGAGCATCTGCCCCCTGCGCCGCAATCAGCACGGCTGGCTTCCCCTGTCCATGAGTGCGATCCTTCAACATCAGCTGCCAGATATTTTCGTCCTTCATGCTGCGCGTGTAGGCCAAGCGATGAGACCTGATTGAAATCGCCGGAAAGTAAGCATTGGTGCTGGCTTCTGCCACCGCTCGTGGATCGCCTCCAGCAACGGTCAGGCGCCACAGGCTCTGGAGTCCGGAACGCGCGGAGGAGAAAATCAGATCCTTTCCATCCTCAGTCCAGACCGGAGACCCGAAGATCGCGCGGTTATCAAAGGTGAGGCGCCTGGGAACCCCGCCCTCGACCGGCACCAGATACAAGTCATCCACTAGACCCGGCCCGCTGGTTCTCACAAAAGCCATCTTCTTGCCGTCCGGCGAGAAAGCCGGGCCAGAATCAAAGTGTTCCGCAGGCGGAGACGTCAGCCGGCGCGCGCTGTGGTCGGCAAGCGACAAGAGCGTGATGGCAGGCCGGCCCTCCGGGTTGACCTCGGAGAAAGCCAGGAGTTTGCCGTCCGGAGACCAAGCCATTGCCGGTTTCACAACCGGGCCGCGGGCATAGAGCTTATGCGGTGTGCCCCCCAGGGGCGAAACCGTATAAATGTCGAATCCCTTTCCGGAAAAGCGGGAGAAAGCCACCGTTTGGCCATCCGGGGACCAGGCCGAACAACAATCTCCCGGATCGTGTGTCAACGGCAGAAGTTTGTCTCCACCGACCAACGCCGTGTAGAGGCCATCTCCCTTATTCGAATCGTAATTCAGCGTGAATGTGATCTGACTGCCATCCGGTGAAAAACTGGGGAAGTTCTGGCTTCCGGTGATGCCGGTGAGGGGGATGATCTCCACCACAGGCACAGATTGTTTTGTCCGCGGAAAGAACCACCAGGCTGCAATACCCACGAGAACTAAAGCCAAGCCGAATAGCAAAAGGAAGAAGCGCCGTTCCCAGCGGATCGGTCGAAGAACTTCCCCGGGGCTTACGGATGACGCGACCGGTGCTGGGGCCGCCTCAATGTTCCCGATAAAGCGATAACCCAGCCGGGGCAGAGTCTCGATGTAGCGCGGCGTGTCGGCGGAGTCGCCGAGCGCGTCGCGGATGCGCTTGACGGAATTGTTCAACCCGTGGTCGAAATCCACGAAGGTGTCGCCGGGCCAAAGCGCCTGGCGCAACTCATCCCGGCTCACCAACTCTCCGGGCCGCTCCAGCAGCATTTGCAGGATCTGAAACGATTGTTGGGGCAGTTTTACTCGCACCCCCTGCTTGCGTATTTCTTGGGTGCGGAAGTCAGCGTCAAAGCCGTCGAAGCGCGCAATGGAACCGGGCTTCTCCATCACATCTACATCCCTTCCCGCTTTGAGCCGCGAGTTTATCACGCTGCCCTGGAGGCTACTACTTGCTCTGTATTCAATTACTTGTCCTGTGTGAGCTACAAGTGCCCGCGATGGGAGGCGCCTGGGATTGAGGGAAATCTGGTTTCCGGAGAAAACAGGGGAGCGCGGTGAAGTCAGGCCGCCAAACTTTTTGAAGGAGAAAAATAATGACAACCAAAATCATTAACACCCTGACTGGATTGGTTCTACTGCTCGCAGTGGCGGCACCCCTCCACTCCGGTTCGATCCTTAACCATGAGATGACGGTTAGCGTACCGTTTGGGTTCATGGCAGGCGACAAGCCTTTGCCCGCTGGCGACTACTCGGTGCAAGTGAACCCGGAACGCGGCAGCATCGTCCTGCACCAGGCAGGGCAGAGTCCACTGATACTCCTCACCAACCAGAGGGAATCCACCAACACCCCACCTCGCGGCAAGCTTGTCTTCAAGCGATATGGTGCCAACTTCTTTCTGTCTGAGGTGTGGAACCAGGACAACGCCACGGGCCAAGCGCTTACCCCGAGTGCCGCGGAAAAGGAGATGGCCCGCAAGAAGCAACCGGAGCAGATTCTCGTGGTGCAAGCCCGCTAGAATCCTCGCCGGGCGCGCCCCTGCGAGCGATGCAGGAGACGGGATGAGGATCGCCAGACCGTCCAACCTTCATTCCGAAACCATAGAGCTTGACTCACCCCTATATTTAAGGAGATCTAAAATGAAAAACAATTCGATCGCGAGAATTTTGATGAGCGCTGTTCCAATCATGATCGTTGGCTGCTTACTGGCTTCAGGCGCTCCTGCCAGGGCTCAATCGGAGGACGGTGGCTCTCACAACGGCCTCCAAGGGGCCTGGCGCCTTCAGCTCACGGTCCGCGACTGTCAGACAGGCGCGGTGCTGCGGACCTTCCCGGCCTTGGCCACCTTCGCCAAGGGGGGTACGCTAACCCTGACTACCGCAGGCCAGTCCCCCTCGCTAAGCACTTCCGCCCTGGGGGTCTGGCGGCACACAGGCCAGCACACTTACAGCGCGGTGTCCGAAACCTTCGTTTTTAGCCCCGCCGGAGACTGGATACAGACACACAGACTCACGCGGGCCATCCAAATCGGCGACGACACAGACGATTTCACCGATACAGTTGCGCTCCAAATCTTCGATTCCAACGGCAACCTGATTGTGACGGGCTGCGGCACCACTGTCGCGACTCGCTTCAAATGAGTGCAGTGAGAATTGGTCGGAGTGGAGGCCAATGAGAGTCAATGTAGGGGCGACGTGGTTCGCCCCTGCACCTTCCGGTGTCTCTAAGTAGGCAGCTACAATTGCTGGAACTCTAAAGAACTCAATGCCGGTGGCGAAGGCCAGAATGGGCGCTTAAGCCCCTACTTGGGGCGTTTTGTTTCCGAATCACGGGCTATTCGGAAGTAACTGTTGTAAACAGCGCTTACACCAACTACGAGCTTCTGGAGGGCGATACGGTCTACTCAAGAAGTTTTTTCAGCAACCGCTGAAGTCGTGCCCTTCCCAAGTCCTTCGTAGATGAAGCTGTCTCCAATCCCGTCACAAGTAAATCCTCGGCACCCGTTTCGAGATACTGCACAGAATTTCGTAGGGAATGGTCTCGCAGATGCGGGCGTGTTCTCCGGCGTCGATGCATTTTTGATTGCTTTCCCCTATGAGGATGACTTCGTCTCCCACTTCGGCGCCGGGGACCGACGTGACATCCACGGTGGTGAGGTCCATGGAGACGCGGCCGACTACGGGCGCGTATTCGCCGCGGAGAATGACTCGTCCGCGATTGGATAGCAGACGATGGAAGCCGTCAGCGTAGCCTAACGGCAACACGGCAATGCGGCTTGGCTGCTGCGTAGTGAAAGTGCCACCGTAGCCGACGGCTTGTCCGACGGGAACTTGTTTTACGGCGATGATGCGCGTTTTCCATGCCAGCACGGGATGGAGTGGAGACATGCTCGTGCGCGAGTATCCGTAAAGCGCGATGCCAGGACGGACCATCGACTTCCAACTCTCATGGCGCGAGAGAATCGCAGCGGAGTTTGCCATGTGAATCAGGCTTGGCTTGAGTTTGTGGTCGCTCACCACGGTGAGGGCCTCTTCGAAGCGGGCAGATTGTTGTTGCGTTTTTTCGGGATCGCGCACCGTGGCGAAATGCGTGCTCACGCCTTCGAGGCTAAGATGCGTACTGGAGGCGATTGCGGCACACACGATAGGCAGAGTTTCCTTCGTCGCGCCCAGGCGCGTCATACCGGTGTCGACTTTCAGGTGGATGGGAAGTACGGCCTGCTTCTTCGCTGCGGCAATTTCTAGTCTTTCTACATGCCACTCTTCCCAGACAATCGGCGTGAGCTGGTGGGCGACGACTTCTTCTTCTTCGCCTTTCCAGATGCCGGTCATCAGCAGGAGTCGGGCTTTGATTCCGGCGTGACGTAGCGCCAGCGCTTCCTCAGTGCCGGTGACTCCGAACCACGGAACGCCTTCGGACTCCAGCGCGCTGGCGCAGGCTACCGCGCCGTGGCCGTAAGCGTCAGCTTTGACGACTGCGCAGATGCGTGCGTTGTTGGTGACATGATTCTTTACGGTGCGAAAATTCTGCCGGAGGGCTTCGAGGGAAACCTCGGCCCAATTATGGCTGGCGTGAGAGTGGTCGAGTCTTGGGGCGTTCACTGCCCGGATTATAAATGGGAGCCAGGCGGGATCCCGGCCTCACATGGGCTTCACTCTAACTTCGCGAAGCAGGCGCGACAAGACAGTTCTACGTGGGATTCACTACAGGCGCCTTCTTTGTTCGCCAGCGCCAAAGAAGCCACAGCAGGAGTCCGGCGGCGATCGCCAGTAAGACCCACTTGAAGTGACGGGCTACAACCTCTCCTCCCAGTTGGACGACCGTCGGGCCGAATTTCAGAGTGAGGAAGCCGAGAATCAGGAAGCGGAGGAAGCGTCCGGAAAAAATTGCGAGCAGGAAACGCCAGAGGCTCATTTCGAAAGCGGCGGCAGCAAGAACTACGGCCTTGAACGGCGTGGGTGGAGGAAGCATAGCGGGAAACATCAGGGCGAGAAACTCGTGCTTCTCGAAGGACGCATGAATTTTTTCGAAGCGCTCTGGAGACAGGCGCTTGCGGAGCAATACCTCGCCGCCCGTGTATCCGATCACATAGATCACGATGCTGCCGGCGGCTGATCCCGATGCTGCCAGAAGCACGTAGAGCAGGAGCCGGTGGGGGTCACTATAGATGTAGCCCGCAACAATTGCGTCCATGGGCAAGCCCATGAACGCCGCGTCGACCGCGGCGATGGCGAAGACACCCCAGACTCCAAGCGGAGCGAGTACTCCCCAGATCCACTTTCCATAGGCACTGATGATGTGTTTGATGGTGTGCAAGCGGTGTTAGCAGTTTACGTGAGGAGACGCTGTTCGTCGTTCGTTTACTCGTGCTCGGTTTTCCCCTCCAGCAAATCGAGCGCATGCGGCAGAAGATCGACGACCGCAGCGAGTGCGTCGAGCGCGCCCGCCGGACTGCCCGGCACATTCAGGATCAGACTAGTGCCGCGTGAGCCACATAGCGCGCGGCTCAGGGCGGCGAAGCGCGTCTTCTTCATTCCCGCGGCGCGCATCTGTTCGGCGATACCTTCGACGATCCGATCGCTGACCGCTCTAGTCGCTTCGGGCGTTACGTCGCGGGGTGCAACGCCTGTGCCGCCGGTGGTCACGACCAGCCGCGCGGATCGGCACAGTTCAATCAGTTTTTCCTGAATGGCTGCGGTGTCGTCGGGGACCAGGCTGCGTAGAACTACACGGAATTTGCGGTTCTCCAGCGCTTTGGCTACTGCTGGGCCGGAGATATCGTTTTTCTCTCCGCGTGAGCAGGAGTCGCTCACGGTGAGTACGGCGGCGGTGCGATCGGATGCGGTGCGGTCCGATGTCGAGCGATCACGTGTCGAGGAGGACATCTTCACCCTCGGAGGAGTCGCGGGCCGATTCATCCAGCAGACGCAAGCCCTCCATGAGCAGGCCTTGCGTGTTCAGCGTGGTGGATTCCTTGGTGGTCTTGCCATCGAAGTCGACCTGGAAGCTGCCGTCGGTCCAGCGCAGAACTTTGAAGACGGCCTCGTCGCCCGAGATAGAGCCATAGGCAGCGTGTTTCACCTGGCCCTGGGCGAAATACATTTCGCATTTGTCGTCAGCGTTGGTCATCGTCAGTGAGCAGCTCTTGCGGCCCATTTCGAGCGACTGCACGAGGTCGACTACATTCATCTGCGCAAGGCTGCCTCGCAGGATGCCGTCGGAAGGTGCGGCCTTTGCCATTTTCTCGAGCGCGATGCGGTCGATTACGCGCTTGATGCGCTGGGTCGCGTCCTTCAGAAAAAAAGGCTTCTCGATATAGTCTTCGGCCGACTCATGATGAGAAAGCCGCTCGTTGATATCGGACTTGCTGGCCATCAGGATCACCGTGATTCCAGATGTTGCAGGGCGGCTTTTCAGTTTTTCCAGCAACTGGCGACCATCCATGCCAGGCATGCGGTAGTCACAGATCACCATGTCGGGAGCTTCGTCGACGGCTTTGAGCAGGGCGTCCGCGGCATCGCCGGCGGTAGAGATCTCGGCAAGAGGCGAAAGCGCCTGCTTTAGCATCCCCAAAACCATGGGGTTGTCATCGACCAGCAGCAGTTTTACGTTACTCGGCATAGTGAAACTACTTGTCACGCTTCTTGCGCTTCGACTTGCCGCGGCGGTAGTCGCCGCTTTTGCCACCCGACTTTCGTTGCAACATCACTTCGCGGATTTCGATGCCCTTATCGAGCGCCTTGCACATGTCATAGACCGTAAGCGCTGCGACACTGGCCGCGACCAGCGCTTCCATTTCTACGCCTGTCTCGGCGGTGGTCTTTACTCTTGAGGCAATAGCCACGCCATTTTCGCACACGCGCAAATCGACAGCAATGTGCGAAAGGGCCAGCGGATGGCACATGGGGATCAGATCGGCCGTGCGCTTGGCGGCCATAATCCCAGCCGTGCGCGCGACCTCGAGCGGATCGCCCTTCGGATTGGTCGGCAGGGCGCGCAACACAGCGCGCTTCATGCGCACAAACGCACTCGCCTCGGCCTCGCGCGTGGTGGGCGACTTGGCGGAGACGTCGACCATGCGGGCGCGTCCCTTGGCGTCGTAGTGGGAGAGCTTTTTTGGCATTGAGTGCGTCTTGTTCGCCGCGGCCTTACCTCCGCGGCCTTACAGTTTGCCGAAAAACTCTGCTTTTGGGTGGCGCAGCGGTTCACCGCTGCGATGCGTCGTTTGTATTGACTAGGGCTTTAGCCCCAGTGGTTATGCGCGCAGAGTCTTTCAGCAAAGCATCGTATCCAATCTTACCTTGCGCGTTTGCAGCTCACCGCATCAGCACGGAAATCCATTCGCCCGTGGGGATGTGTTCGCGGTCGGGAGGAATCACGAGATAGCAGTTCGCTACCGCCAGCGCAGCGATGTCGCCGGAGCCCTGCCAGCGTGCCAGTTCGACCTCGGCTCGCTCGAATTCGCCGGAAAGAACGGCGGGGAGAAATCGCATCAGTCCGGTTTTCGTGCGGACATCGGACTTCAATCTTGCTTTCAGAAAAATCAAAGGCTGTGGTTTGCCGCCGGCCAGGCCACGAATCATCGGGCGGACGAACAGCTCAAACGTCACCATGGTCGAGACGGGATTGCCGGGCAATCCGAAAAAATATTTTGAATGTAAGCCTGACACTCCAGTCCGGTTCTCCGGGCAGCGTCCGAACACGATGGGCCGGCCAGGCTGAATCTGTGCTCCGGTGAAAAAGAACTCCGCTCTCAGTTCCTCGAGAACCTGCTCAACCAAATCGTACTTACCCATCGAGACGCCGCCGGCCATCAGCAGCAGATCGGACTGCAAGCCTTCCTCGATGAGCGCTTTCAGACGAACTCGTTCATCGGGCGCAACCGGCAGCAGGACCGCCTCCCCGCCGGCATACTGAATCTGCGCGGCCAGCGAATAGGTGTTCGAGTTGCGAATCTGCGAAGGACCGGGAGTTTTGTCGATGGCGACGATTTCGTCGCCGGTCGCTAGTACCGCGATGCGAGGCTTTCGGAAAACTTGCACGCTAGATCGTCCGACCGATGCCGCTAGAGCGACGGCTGCATGATCGAGGCGAGTTCCGCGATCCAGCAGCATCTGGTTCTGGCTTGCTTCCGAGGCTCGTGGAACAAAATTTTCGCCGGTCTTCACGCTGCGCTGAACTTCGACCGAGTTTCCTGATTGCGCGGTGTATTCCACCATCACAACCGCGTCGGCTCCGGGCGGGAGTGGAGCGCCGGTCATGATGGAAACGGTTTGCCCTGGTTGCATCTCGAACGATTTTTTTGGAGAATCGCCCGCTTTGATCTCGCCAACCGTTTCGAGTCGCGCCGGAACAGTCGCGACATCGGCAGCGCGTACGGCGTAGCCGTCGCGAGTGGCACGGGGGAAGGGCGGAAAATCGCGATCGGCACTGATAGGCTCGGCAAGGATGCGGCCCAATGCGGAGAGAAGATCGACCGACTCGGTTTGGCCGACCGCGACCTTGGCAGCCTGCCGCTCGACGATGTGAAATGCATCTTCGAAGCTGACTACTCCAGCCGTTGGCGGCGCAGGGGACATCCAGCGATCATACCCCGGTCGAATCGTTGCCTTGGAATTTCTTAATTGCGTGGAGCCGGGTCAATTTTTTCCTGCGCGAGGGCGCTTGAGTTCGTCGGTCCAATTCAGGACAACTCGCAGTACCTGGTTCGCGCGGGAATCATCTTCTTCTTGCAACATTAGGAAACGTTGGCCGTCTGCGGCCATGTCATAGTTGGTCCAGAGACTACTGCGAGCGTATCGCCCTTCGAACATTAATTGCGGTACCCGCCCCTTACGCGTCAACATGGTTCCCATATCGACGATCATCATTTTGTCGTGTTGGCGGTAGAACAATTGGCGCCCGTTCCTCGACCAGCGCGGTTCTTCGCCTCCTCCGAGAGAGATTAGCGATTTGTCACTTAGTTTGGGGAATGCCTGGACGTAAACCTCCGGACGCCCAGATTCGTCCGATGTGTAGGCCAACCGGCGACCATCGGGAGAAATCTGTGGATACTGCGTGTCGAAACCGGTCGTGGGCAAGGGGGAAATTTTGTGATTGCCAGCGAGATTCAATACCCACAATTCGAAACCGCGCGGGTCTCCCCGCTGAAAAACCAGAAACCTCCCGTCGGGCGAGCAGGACATGGACAGAATCATTCCGAAGGGGGAGAGATTGCTGGAAAAAAGTAATTCTTCTTCACCACTGCCATCGGCGGCCTGCCAGAACAACGATCTTCCGTGAGAGCCGGAGGCGTAGATAATCCGCTTGCCGTCCGGTGTCCACAGGGGCGCTGCGGCGCTCTGACCCGCTTGGGAGAAAGTGGCCTGCCGGGCAACGTTTTGTGCCAGGTCCAGGATCCAGATGTCGGACTGGCGTTGGGGATCGCCGATGGCTACGGCGACGTGTTTGCCGTCGGGCGAAAGACTCGGCTGGCTATATTGACGTGCGGGAAAATTGATCGGCAGCGACGTTCCCGTGCGGTCAACCCAGCTCAGCGTACGATTCCCCACACTGTTTTCGCCGCTGCTGAGAGAGACGAGGAGGCCGTTTCGCGAAATGTCATAGGCAGCGTAACCGCCGGGGCCTTGCCAGACGTCTTCGGCTACCGGAAATGCGGCTCCAGTTACCTCAATGCGTCCCGCGTCAAATGGGACCGCGAGCAGCCTTCCGCCTTGGGCATAGACGAGATAGCCCGGGGAAACGTAGCGAGGAGAAGCGCCTCCCTGAATCAAAATCTTTCTCTCGCCGGTCTTGAGGGATTGTGCAACGATCGTCGCATCGTCTGAGAATGAAGCCCATGTCCCTCCCGTAACGTAAAGAACAGCGTTCCCCGCCGGCAGCACCTGCGGCCACCGTGGAGGGAATTCCGTGGGCGACTTCTCAGCAGGCGTTATGGCCTGGGGCGTACCTCCGGCGGCTGCGACCCGCATGAGTTGCCCATGCTCTTCCTTCGCCGATCCTTCTGTAAAGAATATTGCGCCGTCAGGCCCCCAGGTTCCGGTAGTTGGATTTCCTTTGGCACACAGCTTGATGGGCGATCCGCCGTGCAACGGGACCTTTCTCAATTCGCCGCCGGCGGTGAAAGCGATCCACTGGCCGTCCGGCGAAAAAAATGGTCCTATTGCCTCCTCGGTCCCCGGAATTGGAGTCGCTTCGTTTCGATCCAGGGGACGCAGGTAGAGTCTTTGCGTACCGGTCTTCGACGCAGCGGCCGAGTAGACGAGATAGCCTCCGTCGGGTGAGATGGCCAGCCCGCCGCGTTCCATTGAAAATTCCTCCGAAGGCGGTAGAGGGATGGTGAACCGAGTAACCACGCGCGGCGCCGGGCTGGTGGACCACCGGCGCAAGAGTACAAAGCTCGTGATCACGGTCAAAACCGCGACTGCCGCCCATGCAAGCAGGCGTTTTAGTTTCGGGTGGCCAGGCACAACGCTTGGCGTACGACTGGCAAGCACAAGAGTGTGTCCCAAGGGTTCTTTCGCAATGCCGTGGGAACTTGTGATTGCTTGGTGGGCATCGAAAGGGACCACGTTGTCGATCTGGCCAACGAACCGATAACCCCGGCGTGCCAGGGTCTCAACAAACTTTGGGTTTTCTGCGGAGTCACCCAAGGCACGGCGCAACTTCTTGACTGCCACATTCAGCCCGTGATCGAAGTCCACGAAGGTGTCTGACGGCCAAAGTCGTTGTAGTAACTCTTCTCGGGTGACGAGCTCGCCCGGGTTCTCCAGGAGCATCGCCAGAACCTGAAAGGGCTGATCCTGGAGCTTGATCTTGAGACCTGCCTTGCGCAGCTCTCCGGTGCCGAAGTCCAGTTCGAAGACGCCGAAGTGAACGACCCGGCGGGGTGTGGCGGCTTGCGCCATGACGTCTTCCTTCCTTAGTCGGAGTGTAGCACGCCGGAGGAGATACATCTCGCGCTAACTCCTGTCCTATCTGCAAGCTCAAAGGCCCCCAACAGTTCATCCACGGGCTAGGTGCAGTCCATTGAGCGTTGCCGCCCGCAGGGAGAGAGTGCGCACTATCAGAACGCACAGGAGGTGCGATATGAAACCTTTGAGACTCGCGGCAGCAGCTTTGGCCGCCATCTTTGTGCTGCTCTTCCCGGCCATTGGGAGAGCGGCGTCGAGCCCTTGCACACCTACCTTGACGGCGAGCCCGCCATCGCCGCAACTCGTTGGGCAGCGGGTTATATGGACGGCAACGCCCGCGAATTGCGGGGCCGCGCCGGTCTACAAGTACAGGATTGCGACCACGAGTGGATTCAGGGTGGTGCGCGATTTCAATCTCGGCAATACCTTGTCGTGGGGTCCTCTGCAAGAGGGGCCTTACCAGGTCATGGTCAGCGTTAAAGACGGCTTCAGCGCCACGGACTCGACGTCGGCTGTCGTATCCGGCACGATCAACTCTCTTGTGACTGGGACGCAGGCGGTCGTAACCCCGATGTTGAATCCGCTGATGGCTTTGTACAGCGCTCCGGCCTGCGACAGCGGATCGGTTCACGTTCAGTTCCGGCCCGTCCCCAACACGAGCGGCTTGCCGTGGACGATCACGAATACTCTGCCCTGCGTTCATGGCCAAACCAGGAATTTCCTGGTAGCGGGAATGTTGGCCAACACATCCTACGAAATGGCGCACGCCAACAGTGATGGCACTTTGTCTGATGCGCAGGTCTTTACAACCGGCACTCCGCCGCCTTCGCTGGATATTCCGACCTTTACGGTTCGCCGCGCGCCCAGTCCGCAGAGCGACCTTAGCCAGGGCGTGGTCTATCACAATTTCACAGCCCGTGGGGCGCCGAATGCGGTCAACCTGATCGCGACCGATATGAGCGGCCGCGTTGAATGGTATGTCGACCCGTTGGACTCAGGCATTCAGAACGGTACCCCGGGCGTGCTGGAGGCGGGAGGCACGGTGTTCTTCCTCGGCCGTGACAGCCATCGGACCCGCGGCTTCAACGTGCTCCGGGAAATCGACCTGGCCGGCAATACGCTGCGCGAAACAAATATTGATGCAGTCAACGCTCAGTTACAGATTAAAGGGCAGGAGACTATTTATGGATTTCATCACGATGTCCTGCTCCTTCCAGATGGAAACGTCGCTACGCTTGGTTGGACTCTGAGAACGGTGGATATCAACGGCAAGCCGACGCAATATGTCGGTCAAATGCTCGTGGTGCTCGACCAGGATTTTCAAGTCATCTGGACGTGGGACGCATTCGATCACATGGACGTGAATCGTGGCCCAATCCTGCACAACAAATGCACCGGCGCGCCGTGCCCTATCCCGGGTGCGGTGGACTGGCTGCACAGCAATTCCATTGCCTGGTCTGCTGAGGACAGCAACCTCCTGATGTCCGTTCGCCATCAGGCCTGGGAAATCAAGATCGACTACCGCAACGGCTCGGGCGACGGACACATCATCTGGCGACTGGGGAAGGATGGAGATTTTGCAGTCGTCTCCTCGGATCCCAGTCCGTGGTTCTCCTATCAGCACAATGTGCATTATCTCGATCAGGGAACCCTGCTCCTCTTCGACAATGGCAATGTGCGGTGTCTCCACGTTAAACAATGTCGCAGCCGCGGTCAGACTTGGGCCATTGACGAGAAGGCCATGACGGCGACCTTGAAGCTCAACGTCGACTTGAATCGTTCAGATGCTCTCGGAAGCGCCGAGGCCCTGCCGAATGGGAACTTTGTCTTCACATCGGGAGCGCTGGCCAGACAGTCCTCACTTATCGGTAAGTCAATCGAAGTATCGCCCGACGGCACCAAACAGTACGTGCTCGAAGGCGGAGCTTGGGAATACCGCACATATCGCATGACAGACTTGTACGACGGGATACCCAAATGAAGTGAGGTTCTGAGCAGGTAGACCCAAAGCACCGTTGCAGACATTTCGGCGGGGGAAGGCTTGCCACGCATCCCCCGCCGCTTTCGGAAAAGATGCTCCGTATTCCGCACTTAGTTTCTGGCCAGTTCCTGTCCCAGCACAGTCGCGTTGCTGGCGAAGCAGAGGCCGGTTTCGAGATCGACCATTCCGGTGCGGACCAGCTTGGCGATTTCGCCGTCGAAGTGTTGCATGCCTTCGGCCTCGCTGTTCTTGATCGCGTCCAGCAGAGTGCGGCCCGGCCGTTCGCCTTGCTCGATGCAGTCGCGCGTGCGGGAGTTTGATTTCAGAATTTCGACCACTGCCGAGCGGCCGCCGTCATCGGCGCGCGGGATCAGTCGTTGGGCGATGATGTAGCGAAAAGTCTTGGCCAGACGATCGCGCACTGATTGGTGATCCGTCGCGGGAAAACTGGACACAATGCGTTCGACCGTCTTCGAGGCGTCGACCGTATTCATGCTCGAAAGAATCAGGTGGCCGTTCTCGGCGGCTTCGAGCAGGATCTCGAGGGTTTCGCGTTCGCGAATTTCTCCTACCATGATGACGCGCGGCGCCTGGCGTAGCGCGGCCCGCAGGGCTAGCGCAAAATTCGGCGCGTCACTGTGCAGCTCGCGCTGATGGACGGTGGACTTCTTGTGGTTGTGCAGAAATTCGATGGGATCTTCGATCGTCAGAATGTGATAGCAGTGCTGGCTGTTGATGCGGTCGAGCAAGGCGGCGACCGTCGAGGATTTCCCCGAGCCGCTGCCTCCCACGACCAGCACGATTCCATTGCGCACCTGCGCGGCCTCGTCGAGTTGGGGCGGCAAACGCAGCGAGGAAAAACTGGGAATGACGGTGGGAATCACGCGCATGACGATGGCGCAGCTTCCCCGCTGAATAAACACGTTCACGCGAAAGCGGGCCATGCCGGGTAGTCCGTAGGAAACATCGCAGGAACCCTGCTCCCGCAGTGTATTGATGGCCTGCTTGTTGGTACCAATCAGGTCAGCGGCGATGCGGCGGGTGTCGTCGGCCGTGAGCGCGCTGGCTCCCGTAATCTCTACCGGTGTGAGTTGGCCGTGGATTTCGACTTGTGGCGGCCGCCCTGGCGAAAAAATCAGATCGCTAACTTTCTCCGAAGCTCGGAGCATGCCGGCCAACAGTACCGGCGTCGGGATCAGGCCCGAGCCGCTGATGCCTTCGAAGGCGATCGCAATCGGGGAACTCCCCGGAGCTGCCATTTCACTCTCCCAAGAAATCGGATTGACGCCACAGACGGGAACCGGGGGAAACCTATGCCATGAATGTAACGCGAATAGGCGGCACGGCGAAGGACAGCAAGGTCATAGACCTAAGTAACTGGATGTGGGAAAGGGGAATCACAAGAGTCTGTTACGAAACTCGAGGGAACACGGCGATACTGGGACAAAACGTGCTGGGACATTAAAAATGGTGGGAGAAAAGGAAAGATGGTGGGACAAAAACATGCTCCAGCCACCGTCAGCGGCTGAAGGCGAAAGCCCGGCACGGAAGTGCCGGGAAGGCAAGGTGGAATGACCCGAGTCCGCTTGAGCGGACGCCACGAGTTTGGTAACGGCCTCCGAGGAGGCCGCCTTCTCATGAATGCTCAGGGGCGGAGCCCTACTTCTTCGCCGCCTTTTTCTTGGTTCCGTAGGTGGTTTCAATGCTGGCGCCGATGCTGGCCAGCATGTCTTTGGCCGGCTGGGCGAAGGTACCGGTTGGTTCGAGTTCCAGATATTTCTGGAACGCTTCCGCCGTTCCTTCCGGAGCCACCATCTTGTCGCCTTTCAGGGTGGCTTTGCCGATCATATTGACACCCTTCCAGTAGTAGGCGCTGGCCTTAGTGGGATCGGCTGCGATCACCTTGTCGAAGGCGACGATGGCAGCGTCCACTTTGCCGGCGTTAGTCAGGACGGCGCCAGTGTTGAACATGTACTGTCCAGCGTGCGAGGGATCAAGCTCCGCTGCTTTTGCATAACTGGCGACTGCGTCGTCGGTCTTGTTGGATTTGGAATAGACTTCGGCGAGGTTGTTGTAGTAAGCCGCAATCTTGACGTTATTGTCTGCCTCTTTCTTTGCAAACTCAGAATTGGTGCGCAGGTCGATGGCTTTCTGGTAGTCGCCGACGGCGGACTCAAATCGCTTCTGCTTTTCCGCAGGGTCGGTCTGCTTTAAGGCCGCCTGACGGTACGCGTCGCCGAGCTTGAACCAGATGAGGTCGCGGGTGGGATCCATCTGGGAGGCTTCAGTCAGGGTCGCGATGGCGGTGTCGAAATCACCCGCGTCACTGGCGGTCTTAGCGGCATTGAGTTTGTCGTTGAGCGCCTTGACCGTGTTCGTTTCCTTGGCGGCGGCGGCCCTCGCTGCCTCCTCCTGCTTGATCTGCTCGGGAGTCTTTCCCTGGCCCGCAGCTGCTTGTTCCGCTTCCTTCTTGAGGTCGACGTCCTGGACCACTTCATCGACTGCAACGTGGATGCCATTCAGGAAGAAGATTTGCTTGCCATCTTTCAGCACGGTCAGCTTGTACTGCGCAGGACTGATGCCAAGAGAAAAATATTCGCCCTTGGCATTGGTTTTCAGCGTGTAACGGCGACCCGTCTCTTCGGAAAACCACTCGACTGTGACCCCGACCATCGGCTTACCGTCCGCATCCTTGACGACGCCCTTCACGCTGCCAGTGGCCTGCGCAAATGCTCCCGGCGCGGAGAGTCCTGCGGCCAACACCAGTAACAGGGGAATGATGTAAAGCTTTTTCATGACTTGCCTCCCGGCACAAACCTGATTTTTCGCCCTTGGTGCGCCAGCCTGTTGACGGCGCTACGAAGATCCCGCATAGGGGATCGGGTCATCCACTTCCGCTTCGCGAAACGCGCGCAACCGGAGCACACAGCTGTCGCACACACCACAGGCGCGATCCTCGCGCTGATAGCATGACCACGTTAAATCGAAGGGCGCGTTCAGTTCAAGACCCAGCCTTATTATCTCCACTTTTCGCATGGCGATGAGCGGCGTCACGATTTCGATCGCGCCCTCTTTCGTGCCTGCTTTCACCACTTTATTGAACGCCTGATAGTAGGCAGGACGGCAATCGGGATAGCCCGAGCTATCCGGCTCGACCGCGCCAATATAAACCTTTTCGGCCTCCAGCACCTCCGCCCAGCTGACCGCCACCGCGAGAAAATGCGCGTTACGGAACGGGACGTACGTAACCGGAACGCCCGCTCCCATCGCGTGCGACTCGGGGACGGCGATCTTCGTGTCGGTCAGGGCCGATCCTCCAATGGCCCGAAGGGCGTCATTCCGGACTGCGAGGCGGTTTTCAATGCCGATGCGTCCGCAGATCGCTTCAAAAGAACGACGCTCCCGTTCTTCTGTGCGCTGCCCGTAGCTCACATGCACCGCAGCCGCGTCATGGTCGCGGGCTGCCAGGGCGGCGCAAACACAGGAGTCCATGCCACCGCTGAGCAGAACGACGGCCCGGGATTTTCTTTCCGCTACTGGGTTAGATGGCATGAACAGGGTGGCCGGTGGGTCCGGCGTTTCTCTTATGATTTTATGACAGTTACGGACTGTGGGTCAGGATCACACGCCTTTGGCGGCAGGGTCCCAGATCAGTTTGTGGATCTGCAGGCTTAGCCGGGCGGGGACGTTGTCGGCGAGAATCCACTGCGCGAGTTCTTCAGGATCGAGCAGGCAATGGGACGAGTCGCGCGCGCCGGAGGCGTCTTTGCGAAATGCGGGCGAAAATAGAATCGCGTTTACACGATCAGCCAGCCGGTGTTGCGCCACGAAGTCGCGCGAGAATGCGTAGTCGGCGCGATCGCTCAGCACGAATTTGATTTCGTCATGGGGCTGGAGCGCTTCGAGATTCTCGATTGCAAATGTGTCGGCTTCACCGGAGTGCGGGCACTTCACGTCTACGATCTTGATCACGGCGGACGGTACACGCGACAACCCGCGTTCGCCGCTGGTCTCAATCAGGACTTTGTAACCGGCTGCGAGCAGTTCCTGCATGAGGGGAACGACTTCGCGCTCCTGCAGCATGGGTTCGCCGCCGGTGATTTCGACCAGCCCACCGCCGGGGCTCAGAGCTTTGACTTCGCTCATCACTTCCGCGGACGACATCTTCTTTCCGCCATAGAAACTGAATTCGCTGTCGCACCACGAGCAGCGGAGGTTGCAGCCCGTCAGCCGAACGAACACGCACGCCAGGCCAGCGTGAGTCGATTCGCCTTGCAGGGATTTGTAAATCTCGGTGATCTGCATATCGTCTACTACAGCTGCTAACGAACTCTCATCTACAAAAGAACTGTCATCCCGAACTTCGTCCAGGATGACAGTATTGGGACTGAAGTCCCCTCTCACTCCGAATATTTCGCGGTCGTCGTGTCCGTCTCGAAGATCGTCACATCCCTCACCGAGACTCGACCCTTGGTTACGCTGCGCAAGCGCGTGTTGCTCTCATCGTAGAAATATTTTGCCAGGTTCTCGGCGGAGGGATTCAGCACGGTGAAGGGCTCGATCTCGTTGATCATCTGATGATCGAGGCGGTCGATGACGTGCTTCATGACTTCTTTCAGGTCCTTGAAATCGAGCAGCAGGCCGGCTTTGTCGAGCTCGGCTCCAGCGAGCGTCACGCGGACTTTGTAGTTGTGGCCGTGCGGGTTCTCGCACTTGCCTTTGTAGTTGCGCAGGTAGTGCCCGGCGGCGAAGGTGTCTTCTACAGTTACTTCGTACATGAATCCCCTTGGAGCTGTTGTTGGTCGTTCCTTTAGCGTCACGATCAACGAACTCTCGCTAATATTGTACCCTTTCAGAATCAGCTGATTCGTTGCACCTCAACCCGACATGGTTCTTAAAGACATCAGGTTTCGTATGGCGACGCCGGAAGATCGCGACGTGATTCTGCGTCATCGCCGCGGCATGTTCCGCGATATGGGGAAAGGCACTCCGGAGGAATTGGATGAGATGGTCGCGGCAACTGCCCCGTGGCTAGCTGGTGCCCTGGCGGATGGCTCGTACCGCGCCTGGCTGGCCGAAGACGCCAGGGGGAATGTGGTTGCCGGCGGCGGTGTGCTGATCGCGTCCTCTCCGGCGCGGCCGGGGGACTCCAATACCCGCCGCGCTTTGATCATCAACGTCTTTACCGAGGCTGAGTTCCGCAGGCTGGGGTTGGCCCGGCAGCTTATGTTGCTGATTATAAAATGGTTGAAGGCAGAAGGGTTTCGCTCGGTGGTGCTCCACGCGAGCGACGAGGGGCTCGAGTTGTATCGTTCGCTCGGTTTTGTCCCGACTAACGAGATGCGAATGTGGCTCGGGGACGAGGGAGAGACACAGGCATGATGTTTTAAACAAAGAAAACAAAGGACCAAAGCCTATAATCGCTAACGATCTGGCTGCTGTCCCGTCTATTTCCGTGCAAGACAGGTTGGTTCACTTGTAAAGGAAACAGAGGCAGAATGCCGGCCGACTCGTACGCAGCAGCAATTCCGGTTGGCGAGCTTTCCCGGGGGCAGGCAAGCGGGGCCCGGGGAGAGCGGGGCAGCGGTACCCAGAACCCCAGCTTGAGGGGCTCCGTGGCGGCACAGGGCAACCGCATTGACGACACCACTCTGATCCGGGAGGCGCAGCAGGGAAACCGTGCGGCCTTCGAGGTGTTGGTCCGTCATTACGATCAGTCAGTTCTGCGGCTCGCTCTTCACCTCACTGGTTCCGAAGCGGACGCCCAGGATATTCATCAGGATGCCTTCCTCAAGGCCTACAAAAACCTTGGTAGTTTCCGGTTTGAGTGTTCGTTTTATACCTGGATTTACCGGATCGTCACCAACCTCTGCTTGGATCATCTCCGGAAACGAAACGTCCGCAAGGAAGATGCTCCCGTCGCGACCGACCGCTCCGGCGAAGAGTACAGCCTGATCGAGCAGGTTGCGGATGGACGGTCGGGAGCGAATCCGGAACGGGATCTGATGCGGCGCGAGCTGGGCCGCAAGATCGGCGCGGCGCTCAGCAAGCTGACTCCCCGCGAACGCATGGTTTTTGAGTTGAAGCACTATCACGGGTTGAAATTGCGGACCGTCGGCGAAATGCTGAACACGACCGAAGAGACCGCAAAAAATACGCTGTTCCGCGCCACGCAGAAACTGCGCGGCGCGCTGTTGGAGATGCGATGAGCGAGCATGGATCTCGTCTTCGCGAAGGGTTACGAAAATGAAATGTGATTGGGTAAAAGACAACATTGTGTTCTACGTCTACAACGAGCTGGAAGACGACGCTCGTTATGAAGTGGAACAGCATCTGGGTCGCTGTCCGGCATGTGCCGCGGAACTGAAGACTGTGCGCAAGTTCCATGCGACACTTTCGCAGGCGCCGGTGGCGGAGCCTAGCCCGAATTTGCTGGCGGCATCGCGCATGCGTTTGCAGGAAGCGCTGGAAACGACCACCCAGGGCGGATTCTGGCAGCGGCTGGTGTTCGATCCGGGCAACTGGATGCGCCAGATGCGTCTGGCTCCGGCGATGGTCGCAGCGATCTTCATCGTGGGCTTTGGGGGCGGGATTGCAGCTACGTACAATTTCATGAGTGGGAGGCCGGTGATCGTAGGAACAAATCCGACACCCGACTCAAACACCTCGCCTCTGGAAGCTTCCATCACGGGCATTCGTTCCATCACCCAGGACCCCGGCTCCAATCAGGTCAACATCAAGTACGACACAGTCTCCACCAAAGACATTCAGGGATCGCTCAACGACCAGCGCATCCAGCAACTTCTGCTGTTCGCGGCGCGCAACAATTTCAACTCCGGCGTGCGCATGGATGCAGTGGAAAAGTTGACGCAGGCGCCCAACGAAAACAACGTTCGCGAGGTACTGATGTACTCGCTGCAAAATGACACCAATCCGGGCGTACGCCTGAAGGCGCTGGACGGTTTAAGCGGTTTCGTCCGGCAGGATGTACGGGTGCGCGATGCGGTGCTGCAATCGCTGATCAACGACACCAACATCGGAGTGCGCATGCAGGCCTTGCACCTGGTGGAGCCGATGAAGGCGGATAGCACGGTGCGCACCGTCCTGACAAAGCTGGGACAGACGGACGACAATGCGTCGATCCGTTCGCAGGCAAAAGCCATGATGGCGCAAGTGCCGGAGATGGATTGAGAGCAGTGGTTAGTGGGCAGTGGTTAGTGATTTCTGGTTAGCTTTGAAGGGGCGCGGCTTCAGCCGCGCCGCCTGAATATCTTAAGAATGGGGCTTTAGCCCCTGAGGAGCAGCGCATTGAAACGGATTCTCAAACTGGTCAGCATCGGAGCGTGCATTCTGACGCTGGCTTCCCTGGCGGTTGGCCAGGAAACGCGCGTCTTTCGCGAAGGCGGCAACTGGGTACAGGAAATTACCGGGAACCTTGGTGCGGCTCGCACCTTGCGCGTGAAAGTGGATATGGGGTCGGTGCGGGTCGAAGGCGGAGCGCAGTCGGCGGTGAGTTACGTTATTCGCAGTCGTTCTTATAGTTCTTCGGAGCAGCAGGCTCGGCGGGATTTCGAGCTGTATAAGATCAGTGCCTATTCCAAAGGCGATGCCGCATGGATTGTTGGTGACTGGCAGGGCGGACGCCATCAGGACCGCAAGTTTTCCGGCGAGTTCGTGATCATGGTTCCGCGCAGCCTTGAACTGGCCAAGATCGAGACCGACGGCGGAAGCGTGCGCGCCACGGGCATTTCTGGACGCACGGAAATTCAGAGCGGTGGCGGCAGTATTCATGTCGACGATGTCTCCGGCCTGGTTGACGCCGAGACAGGCGGCGGTACGATCGACATCGGCACTACGGGCAGCGACGTCAACGTTCGTACCGGGGGCGGAAACATCAAGATTGCCTCGGCCAAAGGCAAGCTCAACGCCGAAAGCGGCGGCGGCAGCATCGCGGTTGTCTCTTGTCTTCAGGGAGCGACGCTTGATACTGGCGGCGGCAATATTCAGGTCGACCGTTGCCAGGGGACGGTGCATGCGACGACCGGCGGAGGGAGCGTGGAACTCGGCGACATCGGCGGCCCGGTCCAGATGGAGACAGGTGGCGGCAGTATTCGCCTGACTTCTGCGACCGGCCCGGTGAAAGCAGAAACTGGCGGAGGCTGCATTGAGCTGAATGGAGTTCCGTCGGCGCGCGCGGAAACAGGTGGCGGCGGCATCATTGCCAGGTTCCTGAATTCCAGTTCCGCCGACCGCACGGACTCTGCGCTCGAAACGAGCGCCGGGGACATCACGGTCTATCTGGCCAGCGATCTGGCAATCTCCATTCGCGCGAACATCGAACTGGCGAACGGGCACAAAATCGTCAGCGATTTTTCCGACATTCACATTGCCAGCGAAGGCGGAGACTGGGGACCGCGAACGGTCTCGGCGGAAGGCCAATTGAATGGTGGAGGGCCAGTGCTGAAGGTCCGGACCAATTCCGGGAACATCAAATTCGTCCGCGCCAGCCGGTAGATTTTGACTTTGCCTTGAAGGGCGCGATTGAAGCTGTTCTGCTTCAGCCGCCTCGAAACCTGGGATGATCGGGAGGGCACGGCTTTAGCCGTGCCGAGTGCACTAAACATGACTGGGGCTTTAGCCCCAGCGCATTGAATCGAAGCAACAGGAGGCCCCACATGTCCCATCGCATCCTGCTTTACGCGGCCATCGTCACGTTGGCCGCCGGCGCCTACTCCGCCGAAGTTCCCTACGACCGTCCCGGCGAAAACTGGAACTGGGGGTACGGTGTAGAGGAAGGCGGCGGTGGATCGTCCTACCTCGGCGTCGACATCGCCGACGTCACCACCGAACGCCTGGGTGCGTTGAAGCTGAAAGAAGAACACGGCGCGGAAGTCACGATGGTGGATCAGGACGCGCCGGCCGGCAAAGCGGGACTGAAGGACCACGACGTGATCCTGACCCTGAACGGCGCAGCAGTGGAGAGCGCCGCGCAGTTGCGCCGTATGATCAAGGAAACACCAGCCGGACGCGTCGTCACACTCGGCATCAGCCGCGACGGGCAAACGCAGAGCATCAAGGTGCAACTGGCTAACCGGAGTAAGAACAAGGCCTGGCCTGCGATGCCCGACGTCAAGATGGCGATGCCGGCCATGCCTGCGATTGCCGAGTTCGATATGCCGGTTTCGGTGGTGATTGCTCACTCTTCTTTGCGCAGCGGGCTGATGGTGGAAAACATCACGCAACAGCTCGGCGACTTTTTTGGCGTCAAGGGCGGCAGCGGGGTGCTGGTGCGCTCGGTGGAAAAGGGCAGCCGGTCCGAGAAGGCTGGATTCCGGGCGGGCGACGTGATTGTCCGCGTAAACAAGGAGCCGGTGCACGATACCTCGGACTTCACCCGCGCTCTGCGGGCGGCGGCAGCCGGCACAGCGGCCATCACCGTGATTCGTGATAAGCGGGAACAGAACCTGAATCTGAGCCTGCCCGACAAAAAAGATTCTGGAAGTCTGATGGAAGAGACTTTTGAGCTTCCCGAAGTCAGTGCCGATATCCAGATGGAACTGAGCCGCGCTGGCGAGGAAGTGGCCCGCATGGCTCCGACACTGGAAAAACTCCAGCGCAAGCTCCCCTGCTATGACACGATCCAGCAAAAACTGAACGAATCGCAGAAGAGGCTCCAGGAACGCACCGAGAAGATGCGTCGTGAGTTCTCGGGCGAATGGACGGAGATCTAGCAGGCTGCGGAAAAACGAGTGCATGCGTGCACAACCACTAATGCGTGCACAGCCGTGGAAGAGCCGGCCTTCAGGCCGGCGTTCCGACGAAACATTGAGGGGCTTCAGCCCCGGCAGCGACCACTGGGCCTGAAGGCCTCAACCTGACCTCCAACCCGGCCCTGGCCGCTCTTCCACGCCTGTGCAGGCAATTTCGTGTATCTGACGTTTACAAATCCGGTGGGCGTTCTGAAGTCGGCGGCCCCTCAACTGGCGGCAGCTAGGATTTGGTCGAGCGAGTAGTCTTTCAGTTCGCCGATTCTTCCCAAAGTGATATCGGGCTGGGGAAATTGCGCTACCAGTTTTTGGTCGAGCGCGTAATGGCCCTGGCGGGGGAAAACCGTTGTGACTCGCTTGCCCCAATGTTTCTTAATGGCAGTGAGCAGGCGGACTTTGTCGTCCACCATTACGTAGTGTTCGGCGGGATACTTCGCTTCGACGTCTTCGAGTTCCTGTTCTTTGTGGACGTAAATCAGGACCTGGCCGTCGAAGGCTTCGTAGAGGCCGGAACGGCGGACTTTGCGGGGCTGGAAGACTACGTCGCCGTCGCTCAGGATGACGGCTGTTCCTGACTGCTTCGCGTGCTCGACGGCATCGAGAGATTCCGGATACAGGCGGTTGGCGAAAGGGTAGTTGATCATGAAGTACGAAACTTCCAGCAGCCGCGGTTCGCGCGGCTGCTCGACTCGATAGCGCTGAAGCGCACCCAGGTAGTCAGCGTACCCGAGTTCGTTGCGCAGAGTCTCGAAGATGTCCCAATAACGCTGTCCGCTGGTTTCGCCGACGGACTCCTTGAGATGGCGTTTGAGATCGGCGGAGACGTGGTCGTTGTCGAGCAGAGTGTTGTCGACGTCAAACAGGAACACGGTGCGGGGTGTATCATTGGCCTTCACGCTACTCTCCAGTGTGCACTTCATCTTGCCAGAAAGTGAAACGTGGTGTGGGCAGGGTGGGACCGATGTTTCCACAGGCTGTGGAAAACGTGGGCAAGGGAGGCGCTTGTGTAAGTCTGTCGGCTGTAGTAAAAAAGCGCCGAAGCCAAATTTTGCGTCGATCACTCAGGCTAAAATTCATCGCAAGCCAGCAGACTCTGATTCACTCCCAAAATACGGAGCCAGCCGACATCATGGAACACATCGATCCAATTGAACATAAGCGATACGAACTTCGATCCAGCCGCCCATGCGAATTCTGCAAGGAGTTGGACCCGCAATTTCCTCATCGTCACCCGCTTGACCAAGTCGTCAGCGTGAGCCGAAAAACCAGCGCGGCGTCGCATTTGACCGAGGATGGGTACGTACGCCACCGGATGGTGGAATTGAGCAGGCTGGCGTCGCGGTACCCACGCAGCGCCTAGGCCCAGGCCGAAACTTCTCGCGATTTCCAACTTATTGACCTTGCTGATTTTAGAGCCTTATACGCCAAAAGCCGCGTCTTTGATTGGCGGCGTAGACAGTTTGTGGGATGAAAGTTGGTTGAAATCTTTACTTGGCGGGCATCTAATATTTGGAGAGGTTGCTATGTCGGCCCGCATTCGTCTGGTTTTCTGCTTTGTTTCTCTCTTTTTCTTCGCCCTTGGGGCATCTCCCCTGGAAGGGCAAATCCATGGCGTTCCCGCTTCCGTCAGTTCGATGGGATTCGGCGGGAGTAATTCGTTCACGCCTGGGGTGGCGGCGAGCGTGACTTCGCTGGGGCCACATGGTTTCGGCGGCGGCCGGAACCGCTTCGCCGGTTGCTGCTTCAATGCATTTGGTCAGGGCGGCCATCAGTCGGGCGATTTCTTTCGCAGACATCGTGGCCACCGCAATTTCTTTGGGGGCCTTCCTTATACACCGGTCATTGTCGTGCCCTCAGATTCTTACGCTTATGACGATGAGGACGACAGTGGCGGTCCTACGATCTTCGATCGGCGGGGATCGCGTTACGTCCGAGAACGTGAGGTGGCTCGGGAAGAGAGCCCAGTAACGCAACCTGCGGCTATGCCGCCGTCGCCGGTGGTGGCGCAGCCGAGTACGGTGCTGGTGTATCGGGATGGGCATCAGGTTGAGCTACAGAATTACGCTATCGTCGGCGATACGATTTTTGATTTGACGGATAACCGGTCGCACAGAATTCTGCTGGCGGACATCGATGTGCCTGCTACGCGCAAGGCGAATGACGAGCGCGGGGTGGATTTTCAGGTGCCTGGGCAGTAAAAGAGTTTAGAAGATGTGGGCAGATGGTGGCGCGGGCGCCCCGCCCGCGAGAAGTCTGCCAGTGAAGAGAAAGTCATCGGTCCGTCTCGAACAGTCAACCGCAACACCAGAATCACATTTAAACCCAACATTAAAACCAACCTCACACCAACGGAGCGGGTGTGGCGCCCGCTTTACATGGGCGCGGGATGTAACATCCATTCATGGCTATGAAGGTAATGGTAAAGAGCGATTCTGATCGCAATTTGTCGGTGCAAGTGTCGGCGCGGGGTGTCGCTCGATTGAAGGCTGGGCATGCCTGGGTGTACCGGTCGGATATTTCTTCGGCTGTGGGGACGCCAGCGGGCACAATGGTCGGGGTGACGGATTCGCGGGGAAAGTTTCTGGGGACCGCGCTTTACAGCAGTTCGTCGCAAATTGCGCTGCGCATGATTTCGCGAGATCCGGTTGGAGACTTGCCGGCTCTGGTGTCCGAGAGGATTGGGGCGGCGGTGCGCTATCGCGAGAAAATCATTGCAGACAGCAATGCGTATCGCGTGGTGTTCAGCGAGGCGGATTTCCTGCCGGGGCTGATCGTCGACCGGTACGACGATGTGTTGTCAGTGCAGATCCTGACGCAGGCGATGGACGCGGAGGCAGTGCGTGAGGCAGTGCTCGGGACGCTGGTGGAGGAGTTGAAGCCAGCGGGGATTGTGGAACGCGTGGATGCGCGCATCAGGGAGTTGGAGCAGTTGCGGGTGCGGAAGTCGGGCCTGCTGCGGGGAGAAAAGAGTTCCGCGGTCATCACTGTGAACACGATGAACGCAGCACCGACGGCCGGCCCAAAGACGACCGGCGTGCGTTTTCATTTTGACGGCATGGAAGGCCAGAAGACAGGCGCGTTTCTCGATCAGCGCGAAAACTATGCAGCGGCGGCGAAGTATGCGCGTGGCGAGGCGCTCGACGTGTTCTGCTATCAGGGAGGCTTTGCCCTGCACCTGGCGGCGAAGTGTTCGAGTGTGACGGGAGTGGACAGTTCGCGTCCGGCGCTCGAGGTGGCGGAGAAAAATGCGCAGCTGAACGGGCGTGAGGTGGAATGGATCGAGGGCAGTGCTTTCGATCTGTTGAAGGAGTACGCGACAGACAAGCGGCAGTACGACACGATCGTGCTCGATCCGCCTGCGTTTGCCAAGAGCAAGCATGATCTGGAAAACGCCATGCGCGGGTACAAGGAACTCAATCTGCGGGCGCTGAAGATGCTTCGTCCTGGGGGCGTCCTGGTAACGTGTTCGTGCTCGTTTCATGTGAGCGCTCAGGGATTCGCGGAGATGCTCACCGAAGCTGCAGTGGATGCGCACCGGTCGGCCCGGATATTGGAGAGCCGCGGGCAGGCTAAGGATCATCCTGTGCTGTTGGGAGTGCCGGAGACGGGCTACTTGAAGTGCCTGATTTTGTCCGTAAGTTAATGAAATAAAGTACTATATCGTACTTGACAATAACACACTCATATTTTATGCTTCTTTTGTGATAAGCACACATCAAACGGAGTGCTGATCGTCCAAAATCACATTGAATGCAGGAGGAGTTTGCCATGACGTTTGTTACCCGTTGGGATCCGTTTCGTGAGTATGTTTCGTTGCAGGACCGCGTAAATCGTCTGTTCCGTGAGTCGCAGGGTGGGGGCCAGGATGAGTCGTTGACCACCAGCAGCTTCGCTCCGGCGGTGGACGTTTACGAGGACGAACACAATGTCACACTGAAGATCGAAGTGCCCGGAATTGACGAGAAGGACATTGACGTCCGGATCGAGAACAACACTCTGACCGTGCACGGCGAGCGCAAGTTCGAAAAGGAAGAGAAAGAAGAGAACTTCCGCCGCGTCGAAAGCCGCTACGGCAGCTTCACCCGCACCTTCACGTTGCCATCCACGGTTGACTCCGAGAAAGTCGAAGCCAACTACGACAAGGGCGTGTTGAAGATTCAGCTGGCGAAGAAGTCGGAGGCCAAGCCGAAGCAGATCAAGGTGAATGTCGGCAGCGTCAGCAACGAGAAGACGCTGGAAGGCAAAGGGCCGAGCAAGGCTGCGTAAGTTGTGGAAGGGCAAATCGGGAAGGGCACGACTTTCAGTCGTGCCGCCCAGGCGCTAATTTAAGACGCGGCTTCAGCCGCTGAGGGACAATGGGAGGCGGCAGGATTTGCGCCTCCCGTTTCATTTTGTAATTTTGCAATCAGGTGTTTCTGCAATCTAAGGAGAGCCGCCTCGCTCACGAGCAAAATCTCGAAATTACCCAATTGCAAAATTACAAAATCAAGCTAGGCTCAAGACCTGGCAGGAGTGGAAGTCATGGCCATCCGTTGGGACAAATTCACAGTAAAAGCGCAAGAGGCCGTCCAGCGCGCGAACGAACTCGCCTCCGAACACGGCAATCCGGAGCTGCTGCCCGTGCACTTGCTGGCGGCGCTGATCGAAGACAAAGAAGGCATTGTCACGCCGGTGCTCGAGAAGATCGGGATCGGACCGCAGGGCGTGCTGACAGAGATCTATCAGCAGATCGAGAAGCTGCCGAGGGTTTCGGGCGCGGCGACTCAGGCGACCATGTCGCCGCAGATCAATCAGCTTCTCGATCGGGCTTTCAAGGAAGCGGACACATTCAAGGACGAGTACGTCTCGACCGAGCATCTACTGCTCGCAGCTACGGCGCTGAAACGTGATCCAGCACAAGAATTACTGGCGCGGCACGGCGCGAGACACGACGCAATCCTCAAGGCGCTGCAGGCGGTGCGTGGATCGCAGAAGGTTACTGATCAGAATCCGGAAGCGAAGTATCAGGCGCTGGAGCGCTACGCAAAAGACCTTACTGAACTTGCCCGGCGCGGGAAACTCGATCCGGTAATTGGCCGGAATGAAGAGATCCGGCGCGTGGTGCAGGTGTTGTCGCGGCGCACGAAAAATAATCCCGTGCTCATTGGCGAGCCGGGTGTGGGCAAGACCGCCA
>Ga0210402_10000573_pt1 | contig 40717 bp, 42 predicted proteins | sample IncBWC7MmetaG_FD_161055 | JGI IMG/M metagenome (GOLD analysis project Ga0210402, IMG submission 161055) | Forest soil microbial communities from Barre Woods Harvard Forest LTER site, Petersham, Massachusetts, United States - Inc-BW-C-7-M | ecosystem: Environmental > Terrestrial > Soil >...
GACCCTTCTGGAATGGTGCTCTTGCTGGCCTGCGTAAACGGCGTGGGGATCGCAAGGCAGCACCTGGTATGACTCATCTGCTGGAGATCGATCGGTCTGAAATGTCGCATAGCTTGCCTCGGATTTCTCGACAAAGCTGCGACCCGTGGCCTGAAAACCAGCGGTGGCGGGTGCGGGGTAAATTCTTGGTCATTGTAGCCTCCAGGCTCTGTCATCGATCTCTAGAAGGATGTCTTGAAGAAAAAACGCGAGAATTGAAGTGTTAGAAACCCGGATTTCGGTTGTGCAGGTTGTGCAATCGTTTCACTCGGACCGGGGGGGTGCACAACCTGCACAACCAAAAACCGGTGTATTGACATTCGAATTTTCGTGGTTTTTTTTGATCACCGCGGCTGCCAAAACCGCTCGCGGCGGCCGCGCACCAGCCTCGGGTGCCGGTCGCGGGCATATCCGAGGCGCTTGAGGCACCGTGCGACGCGTAATTCTTCGACCTTGGTCGCCACGATGCGCTTGTCCTGTTCCTTCGGGCTCAAGCCGTAACCCAAAGCTTGCAGCACTGCGCGCGTGGAGAAGGGGTGGAGGTTGCTCTGTTCGTCGCGTGGAGCTATCCGCTCTATCCAATCGGCAATCAGCTCGTCCCAGGTGTCGTCTTCGAGGAACCCCTCCTGCACCTTGGCGGCGATCGCTTCGAGGGAAGGCGTCAGCCACCATTGAAACCCCTGGCGATATAGGTTCACAGCCTCGGCCCAGAGCTGCTCGCGATCGCGATCGATCGCTTCAATGTCCGCCGGCCCAGCCAACGGGATAGGCCAAAACCGCCGGTTGCCGGTCACGTCGATGAATTCGAGTTCATTGGTTGAGGCGATGAAGGCGCATTGCCGCGGCCAATCGCGATTCGCCCGGTCATAAGCGCGCCGGAAACGATCAACTTGGCGCGAGAAGAACGCTTTGACCTTCTCGATTTCCCTGCGGATATGAGGGAACTCAGCAAGCTCAATTATCCATTTGCCGGTCAGGCTCTCCTTCGTGTCGCGATCGATCAGTGCCGTCGACAAATCATCCGAAAACCACGCGGGGACCGGGACAAGAGCCCGAATGGCTCCGCTTTTCTTCCATGCTTGTGGGCCGACCAGGACCGGCAGGCAATCCACTTTGCAGCCAGGCCCGAAGGCGCGAGCGACAGCACCTACTGCAAAACATTCGCCTGTCTTCTCGTAGTAGCTCGTGATTTCGTCGCGCCGTTTTTGGTCCTGCGCGTCCGGCAATTCGCCCGGGTAATAGTCGAGGAAGAGTCGATTGAGGCGTTCCGCACCGTCCCATTCGAGGCAGTCGAGCCACTCCCTGACCGGGTGGTGGGCGCGATGATTGGCGACGACGATCAGCGCGTCGCGAATGATGTTCTTGCCTGCGTTCGGAAACCCGTTTTCCTGAACGACCATCATCATTTCCAGGATGTCTTCGGGGTCGGCCAACGCCCGATAGGCACCAAGCGTCTGTCCGGGCCGCGGCGGGAATGGGGTACACACCTCGACAGATTGCGTGAACAGATTCAGCTGAATGGCGCCGCGCCAATCGGGCTCCTCGAGATGAGCGACGAGCGAGCGGAAGAAGGCGCCCTTGCGTTTGGCGACGTAGGCATAAGCCCGCTGAACCCAGCGGCCGACACTGCTCCTTGCCTTGCTCCATTTGCGGTCTTGGTGGGCTGCCGGCACCTTATCGAAGGCAGCGATCAGATTACTTTCGGTGTCGGCTTGCGGAATGCCCTGATAAGCCCAGCGCCGCGCCAACTCGCCGGCTGGGCCGTGATAGTGTTCACCGGTTTGGACTAAATCGAGCAGCTCGGATTCGGAGAGCGCGGCGTAATCGGGCCGAGATTTGCCGCTCCTGCCCATCTTCGGGGCCGTGCTTTGCCCCGCGGTCGGCTGATAAGGCAACCCGGGTTCGAGCTCGTCGGCTTCGTCGATGCATTCGTCGCCAGATCCGATCGCGAGTTCGAAATCAACCCCATTAACCTGGCCGAAGTAAAAGGCCTGACTCAGGGTCCAACTCTCCCGATGGAGCACGCCGCCGAGTACGCCATTTAGCCGGTTGACCATAGCAGCACGCATTGCTGGCGGCTGCTCCGTCGCAAAGGGGCAGAACACCCGCCAGTGTGGAGCCGCAGGGGTGTAGGAAGGTGAGGTGTGGGCCAGAAAGGCTATTCCGGCCCCTTCAAGGCGCGCGACGGCCTCGGCAAACGGCATGGTTTCGCCGTCATAATCGCCCTCGACGCCGCTCGTCATCGTGACGTTTGCGTCGTGCCGGAGTGACCCACCGCCGCCGGCGGGCGTCGTCGGCGTACGGAGCGGCCCGAAGCGGGCGAATTTAAGAAGCGGTAAGTCACTCTTCTTGGGCGCTCGCGTGTTCTTAATCAGCTCGGCCAATTCATTGACCGTCATATCCTCGCCGCGACAAGACCTGGCAAAGACGTCGTCAAAGATCGTGACCCAACTGTTCATCCCCCTCTCTCCTACGCTGGCGGCGTCATGCCGATATGAGCAGCAATGCGATCAATCACGCGCTGGAGGATGGGCGCTTGCTTTGGGGTCAAACGCCCATCCCATTGCGTGCACGTCCTGAGAAAGCCGACCTCGAAGTCGCTTAGCCACACGCGCCCGTGGCTATGGAGATCGAGGGCCCACTGTGCGGCGCGCTGCGTGTCAGCAATCACCGCACCGACCTCCGACCAGATCGCGACCGCGGTGCCGGTCGTCCGCAGCTGCTTGAGCTCGGCCTTCAACGCGGTGTTCTCGGCGAGCAGGACGGCGGCGGCCTCGGTGGCGATCTCGAGTTCATGAGCCGGCGAGAGCAGATCCTCCCACCGCTTTTCGGCATTCCGGAGCATGCGGTCGGCCAGGCGTAAGGCGGTGAGCGCCTCGCCCTCGTGGCTGCTGCCGACCATGGCGATGACCCGGCCAAGCTTCTTGAGGTCGAACTCGCTCACGGCGCTGGGCCCCGCTTGGCCAGCTTCCGCACCGCCCGCAATAACGCTCCGCGAAACGCGCGCTCGATGGGCATCGACGCGAAGTTGACGACCGCCGCAAACCGCTCCTCGCCCTCCGGTGTCGTCCACCGATATCGCGGCGGCCGTGCCCGTTCACTGCCGTTGCGATCGCGCCCCCAGCGGCAAAAGCCAATCCGCGAGTCCCTGGCCGGAGCCCGGGCGGCGAAATGCAGGTGCAGGCCGCCGTCTTTTGGCGTCGCCAGGCGCTTCAGACCATGCGCCACAACAAGTTGACTTCGTCCGGCGCATTTCGTATCTGACATATAGGGTATTCCCTCTGAGTACTCGGGCGAGGCCGCCCCGTGGTTCCAATCCCTTGGGGGCGGCCTCTCGTTTTTCTAGATTAAGCGGTTGCTTCGGCGGGCCGGTGGCGCTGTGCCTCACGCGCTGTTGGCATTTGGAGCCCTCACCGTCGTGGCGGCCGCCGGCTGGGCTCTAGTTCGAGCGTTCTCGCCGCTGCCGCATCCATGACCGAATTGCCGGCAACCACCAGTAATTCCGCCCGTCATCACCGAGTTTGACCGGGGAAGGGAAGGCGACCTTCGGGTTACGCTGCCAGCGCCAGAGCGTCATGTCCGACGCCGGGATCAGCGCTCGCAGTTGCTCGCGGTTGATATAGCGGTCTTCCGGCGGCGGTGTTGAAACCGCGGCGGCCCGCCGGGTCATCGTCTTGATAGCGCTTCGGCTCATGTTCCTTCGCTCCGCGTCGCGGTGCGCGAAGGTTAGGACGTGTTATTGCGAGTGGTCGCGCGGTAACCGGAAGCTTCCGGAAGCAACCGGAAGCTTCCGGTTGCTTCCGGGCCGGTCCTCATGCGAGGCCCATAGCCTCAGCGATGGGCTTGAGAAACTGTCGAATAGCCCTTTCCGTCGGCTGTTGGGGCCACTGTGCAATAAAATCGTTAGCGAACTTAAGGAGCTCGATACGGGTGTCAAAGCGATTAAGGTTCGCATGTACGAGGATCGCAAGCCGAACGGTATCCCAAGAGTATTGCGGAGGGTGACCGCCCCTGTTCTTTTGATTAGTGCTTTGATCAGGCGCGCTGCGGCGAATCAACTCGCGCAACTCGGCTTGCCCGGCCCGCAGCTCGGCTTGCCCGGCCTCGATTCTTTCTAGCTTCCCGATGATGATCTGGAGCTGCTCCTCGCCGCGGTCCTCGGCGACGACCGGCTCCGGTTGCTGTGCGGCAGGCATAGTCAATCTGACGAACGACGCGGCGGCCACGGCCCGCGCAAACGCCGCGTCCTATAATCTCAAAAACCACAGCAACTCGCGGCGTAGGACAAGGCCCACCCTTTGCATGCGCAGCAATGTTGTTGTCGCGGTGTTCGGGGTGAGTTGAACGCCGTAGTCGCGGCGGACGGCGGCGATGATCTCCGACCGAGGAAGCCCGGTATTCCCCGCGGCTCGCAGCACCGCGGCGATCATGGCGCGGGTGGGCGGTAGTCGCTCGGTCCGGTTGGTGTCGATCTGATCGACGGCGTCCTGTACGACAGCTCGAGCCGCGCGAGCGCTTTGTTCCATCTGCTCCAGATGTTCCAATAGCCGCGCCAGCGCTATGCGGAGCTCAAGGTCGCCGTACACGGCACCCCTATTAGTGCTAAGCTACTCAGGTGTCAATTCCGGATCGGAACATATATCCTAAGGCATTATAAAATAATGATCTCGGTGTCGTCCTTGTTGGTAACTCGCGGCCGCCGAGCGCTCAGCCTTGGCCGTCGAGCGCGACGATCTGGATGACAGGCGGACCGATCAAGCGCTCGAGATGCCCTGCCCAGGTTTCGAGGGCATGGCGTTTTTCAGGCCCGTAGCCGAATCGGTTGTAGACCCCTGCGACCCCGGCGAGCGAGCCGGAAGTGTGGTTGAGGACCTTTTCGATGACGTGCGGAGAAATCCCGAGCTGCGCCATGCGGCTGGCCGCCGTACGCCTCAGGTCGTGCAGGCGCCACGCCGGCATTGCTGGCTGGCCCGTCCGGGCGAGCGCGGTCGCGATCTCCCTGTCCAGCCGCGCCTTTGCTCTGCTGAAACCTGAAACGGGGTTGCGAGAGCCGTTGAGCGCCGGAAAGACAAAGCCCCCCCGGCCGAGCGGTGGCAGCCCGCTCAGGATTGCGAGGGCAGCCGCCGATAGCGGGACCTCGTTCGCCACCCCGTTCTTGGCGATTGCCGCCGACACGGTCCACGCGCCCTTGTCGAGATCGACGTCTCGCCATTGCATGTTCGACACTTCCCCGAGCCGTTGCGCGGTCAGGATCAGCAACCGGATCAAATCGCCAAACGGCCAGCCCGCAGCCTCGCACCCCCGCCATACCTGCAGCAGCTCATCGTCCGACAGCACCCGGTCGCGCGAGACCTCTTTGGCCAACGGCTTGATGTTGGCCGCCGGCGACGGTTCGAGGTAGCTGCGTTCCGCGCACCAATTGAACAGCTTCTTGAGCAGCGCGAGATACCGGTTGGCGCGCCGCGGCGAGGCGCGGGCAGCTATCTTGTCGAGCGCCGCGAGGATTTCGCGCTTGGCGATGCCGCTGATCGGGCGATCGCGCCAGAGCGACACGAATTCCCGTTTCAGATCGCGGTCCTGCCGCTGCCACGTCCGGTTATTTGGCTTGGCATGCCGTTCGATGAACTCGGCAGCAACCACCTGGAACAGGTCGGCCTCAGCCCGGCGCTTCTCGGCCTTCGCTGTCGCCGGATCCATGCCTTTTTCGACCTCGCGCAGCACTTCGCGGGCGCGGTCGCGCGCCTCCGCCAAGGGCAGAGTGGGATATCTGCCCAAGGTTGCCCGGCGCAGCCGGCCGTGCGCACGGTACAGCACTGTCCAGCTCTTGGCGCCCTTGTCTGTGACGCGCAGCCCGAAGCCGGGAAGCGCCGCATCCCAATATTCGATCCGGCCGAATGCCGGCGGCTTGGCGTTCTCGACGGTCCTCGCGGTCAGCTTCAGCGACGGCATTCTCCTGCTCCGGTATTGACAGCCGCGGGATGACTCGCCCGCGCGACTCATCCCGTAGTCCGAGATCGACACCCCGGGACCCGTCCTCAGCTCGGTTCGGGGTAGCTATGGGGTAGCAAATTACTGTGATAGGCGACGTTACGCAATGATCGTCGACGATCACCTTCTGTCCACTTCATGACGCATTATCAATGGCTTGTGTGGAGATTCGCGAGACGCGGTGTGAGGCGGTGTTAGGCCTCAACAGGGGAATCATAATCCCAAGGTCGGGGGTTCAAATCCCTCTCCCGCTACCAATTACTCCAATAGGTTAGGCGCTTCTGAGGCCATCGCACCCTGTTATATCGTATCATCGTCTAACGATAGTCTAACGACCCCTCCGTTACTGCCGCGATTCTACTGACGCTTTGCTGACGGCGGATGCGCGACCCTGGAAAGCATGTCAAAAACCGCGCCCGCGGCGATCGCGATGCTAGCTGTCATAACAGCCTGCGTATATCAGCAGCACGGCAACCGGTTCGACGTGGCCGCAATAAACCAACTGCGGCCGGGCGCTTCAACCGAGCAAGATGCTGTTGCGCTGCTCGGCAAGCCAACAGCGACGAGCGCTCCGGAGAACGGAGGCCACGTGCTGCAATGGTACTTCGTCTATGGCACGGCGCTCGGGACGGGCGGCGGAGCGCACGCAGCCATATTGTTCGGCCCAGACGGAAAGATGGTTCGGGTAACTCACCTGTTTCAGCAGTAGGCTTTAACTCCGCTGCGGCGTTACGTCCGCGTGGACGTTGGTGCTGTTGTCGTTGCGGTTCACTGAGCCGATCATGTCCTGTGCGCCGTCCCCCCTGCCCTACGGCCGTCTCCTCCGCCGCCGGCCGTCCGACGGTAGCGGCGGAACCGCCCGAGCCGGCTGAGAGCCGCTCTCCGCGGCCCTCGCCGCGGTTTAGGCCGATCGGCGCGCTACGGCGCCCCGCCCATGACCGCGAGCGCGCAGTTCAGCGAGGATTCGCTCGTAAAGGTCGACGGTGGTGCCGATGGGGTCGGCTGCCGTGTCCTCGAGCAGTATTATCCGAGCGCGCAGAATCGCGGCGATTAATTTGGTCTCGTCAACGGCCGGCGGCTGTCTTGTTAGGCTGTGCAAAGGGAATATTCGGCGCGCCGATTGTTCCAACCGATCATCTTCCTCGGCTCCCTGTGCGCGGCGGGTTTCCGAGCGTCCGGGCGCCTTGGCGAACCCATGGGAAATGTAGTTGACCGCGTCGAAGCGGGTCATGTCCTGCTCTTGCAGAAAAAATAAGGCGTGGCTTTCGCGCTCCGCGAACATGGCGACGAGAACGTTGGCGCCGGTTACCTCCTCGCGGCCTGAAGATTGGACGTGGATCGCAGCGCGCTGCAACACGCGCTGGAAGCTTGCCGTTGGCTTGGCATCCTCGCTGTGGGCGGCGACGAGGTGGGCGAGCTCGTCGTCAACGTAGCTCAGAACTTCCCGACGCAGCCGCTCGAGCTCGACACCGCAGGCGCGCAGCACGGCGACAGCGTCCTGATCCTCGGTCGGCGGAAGCAGCAGGTGCTCGAGCGTGGCATATTCGTGCCGGCGCTCGTTGGCGCAGGCGAGAGCCCGATGAAGGGACTTTTCGAGATTGCGCGACAACACGTTCCGCCTCACGAAGCTCTGCGATCTCGCAACCGCAGCAGATGACCCCGGACCTGTCGCGGCCGACCGGCTGGATCTCGCCGTGATTGATCACCTCGCGCCGCCGTTGCCCTCGACCCCCGCTCTGAACTCCATATAACCACTGTTCGGTAAAGGTGGTATCGCTCTCCCGCTACCAACCCGAATCTCTGGCTGTCGGCGGGGTCAAAGTTGGGGCCGACCGCGACGGCGAAGCGGGCTTCTTTCGTGTCGCAGGGTCCGACCGGGCCTGCTGCGGCCGGCGGGCGGCCGGGGCGGGTCCGCCGGGGTCGCCGGGTGACGATTGCACCCCGCTCGAGCCCGCCTGAGCTCCGAGCGTGGTTGTCGACGCGCCGCCGCTGAACCCCTCCACGGCCACGGCCAGATCCACACCTGGCAGCGATGCGTCCGGCAGGGGGAGCCGGTTGACGCTGTAGGTCGGAGAGGGGGCGGCATCCGTGCTCGGGCGCGTCGCGGGGGCTGCGCTGACGCTTCGGCTCGCGGCGGCGGCACCGGTCGCTAAACGCGGTAACAGCTCGGCCGAGAGGGGCCAGCACACGATACCCATGATCACCGCGAATTCGACCACGGTCACCGCGAGCCACAGAACCTCGCCGACAGGTTTTGGGCCGATGGCTTTGACGGTAGGGGAGGGTTCGATGGCCATGATTTCACCCCTCGCGTGGTTAGCCCCGCCAGCAAACGCCAGCGGACGTAATTGGTTGCCTGGGCGGCGGCGCCAGCAGTCGTGGTAAAATCCTGTCATTTTTGATCTGACCCGCGATGTCGAAGAGGTGGATGGCGCCGCCGATATCCGATGCGGGGTTGCCGATCCTGCGACTTGTGGTCTCCCTGCTGTGAGGGAGAATTCCGAAAAATCTCCCGAATGGACGTCCTGGGTTCGTCATAAAGCACTCTATATCAGCTACTTACGGTCCAGTTGGCGGTCGACCCTCAGGGAGCCCGGCAGGGAGGCGGAGCGGCCCGCTGAGGGAGGCAGCAGGGAGAGGCGGCAAGGTGCCAGATGGGGTCATATGACGGCCCCACACCGGCCCGCTGCTCCTGCACCGGGTCTGCGACGGGAGCTCCTCTTCAGGTTGAGCGGCTCGAATGTCGCCAGACCACCACTCCTTGGGAACGGCCGCCTGCGCACCTGCTCCGGCGGCTTCTCCTTGATCGTTTTGACCATCTGCGCCTCCCGCGGGTTGGCGCCGCCCGCCGGGGCGCCACCATCGATCTTGAGATATTACACTAATAAGGCAATTTTATGGATGACAATTCAATTAACAATGATCTTAGGCAGCCTGCGGTGGCGATCTTGCACAGACCCTGTGTTCGCTTGTGCTATAGTGTGCCCGGGAGAATCAGGGGAGCTTCTGGCATGGCAAAAAGCATCACGATGACCGTAAGGCTCAAGCCTGAGGTCAGCGAGAGACTCGAAATGCTGGCTCGCGATACCAAACGCAGCAAAGCGTACCTGGCGAGCGAGGCAATCGAGGCCTATGTCGAGCTGAACTCCTGGCAGGTGGCCCACATCAAGAGGGCGCTCGAAGAGGACGAATCGAGCGATCCCGGAGTACCGCATGAGGAGGTTGTTTCGTGGATGGAATCGTGGGGAACCGATCGCGAACTCCCCGCGCCCAAGCCCAAGGGATCCTAGCCCCAAGGGATCATAGCAACGGGTGGAGATCATTTGGCGCCGCGTCGCGCTGAACGATCTCAAAGGAATTCGCCGGTATATAGCGCATGAAAACCCGGCGGCGGGCGCTCGTATTCGAGCGGCGATCCGGAATGCCGTGGAACAGCTTGCCGATCATCCTCATCTTGGGCAACCGGGGCGAGTGGAGGGAACACGCGAGCTTGTCATCGCTGGCACGCCCTTTATCGTGGTCTACCGCGTCCTCGGTAACCGCTTGAGGATTCTGTCGGTGATCCACGGCGCGCGACGGTGGCCGCAGCGCTTTTGAGGGCTATCGGAACGAGAAATACCCGATTTTCTGAGTGCTATCCCCTTCGAGCTTGGGGATGAAGAACACCTCGCACCCCGGGCGGATCGGCTGGAAATAGGCGGTCTCGTGGAGGGCACCGTCGATCGCGACGGTGGTTTCTTCTTCGAGGTGGTGGCCGAGACCCGGGTAGAGCTGGTCCATCGCCTTGATGACGCCGCGCAGGTTCTTGGCCTCGACCTCAAATTCACGCACCCCACCGGTGTAACGGCGGCTGAACCCGGTGGTAAAGACGACGCGCGCGGCCGTTCTTTCAGTCCCTGCGATGACCTGGTGCCGAAGTCCTTAATAAGCGCCCGTCATTGCGAGGAGCCCACAGGGCGACGCGGCAATCTCCAACCAGCTCGGTGCGTGCCGACGAGATTGCTTCGCTGCGCTCGCAATGACGGACCCTTTTTGGATCGCAAGCGTTTCGCGTTCCCCCTAATCGTCCGCGCCGGCGCGGTCGAGGGCGGCGCGCACCTTGGGGGGCGACATCGGCATTTCGGTCAGGCGGCGGTGGATGGCGCTGTCGATCGCGTTGGCGATCGCGGCCATCGGCGGCACGATGTTGACCTCACCGACCCCCTTGGCGCCGAAGGGATGGGCCGGGTTCGGCACCTCGACGAGGATCGGCTCGATCATCGGCATGTCGGAGGCGACCGGCACCCGGTAGTCGAGGAAGCCGGCATTATCGAGGCGGCCGTTCTTGTCGTAGATGTACTCCTCGTTGAGCGCCCAGCCGATGCCTTGCGCGACCCCGCCCTGGATCTGCCCTTCGACATAGGAGGGGTGGATCGCGCAGCCGACGTCTTGGGCCGCGACAAAGCGCAGGATCGTCACCTTGCCGGTCTCGGGATCGACCCGACATCGCAGAACTGGGTCGAGAAGCCCGGCGCCATGCCGCCGGCATTGACCGAAGCGGCGGCCAAGATCAAATCGTCGCTCGCGCTGCGATAAGCTGCGTGCGCCCCAAAAGGTCGCCGACTTCGGTGACCAGGCCATCGTCAGGCCGCAATCGTGGGCGATGTTCTTAACGGTATATAGCCGCAAGGTTCCGCGATGGCCACGCTGATCGACTTCAGTCAACTCCATACGCGCGTCAACGCGTACAAGAGCTTCTATGATTGTGACACGCTCTCAGAGGCGTTCGCCTATGTGGTGCTCGAGGCCCTGTTGAATCTGGCTCCGGAAGATATCGAGGATGCGATAACGGATGGGAGCCGTGATCGCGGTATCGACGCCGTCTATGTGGACGATCGGGACGGAAAAAACATCATACATATGTTTCAGTTCAAATATGTAAACGAATTCGGCAAGGTGAAGAACAATTTTCCCAGCAACGAAATCGATAAAGTCCTCAGTGTTTTGGCCGACATTCTGTCGAAGAAGGACACGCTCCAGAGTGAAGTTAATCCCCTCCTGTGGAACAAGATCACAGAAATCTGGGCAGCCTTTGAGAAGCCGACGACGCCTACCATCGAAGTCCATTTTTGCGGCAACATGGCGCCGCTGGTTCGCGGTGAGCAAGAACGCCTGGTCGGGGCGCTGCGCCCATATCGATACATCGATTTCCATGAGCACACGATCGACACGATTCCCGCGCGTCTGATCGAACGGAAGACAAGACGCGTAGATCGAACGATTAGGTTTGTTGATAATCAATACTTTGAGCGAGTCGACGGTAACATTCGAGGCGTAATCGCGACAATTGAAGCGGCAGAACTCGTGAGAATGATCGAGGACCCGGATAGTCCAGGTAGCGTCCTGCCGGACATTTTTGATGATAATGTCAGAATTTACCTCGGATCAAAGAACCGTATCAACCGTTCTATCATGGACTCAGCGCTTTCCGAGTCGAACGCACTGTTCTGGTATCTCAACAACGGGCTCACGATCACATGCGAGACCCTCGATTACATGCCAAGGGCGCGTAGTCCAAACATCAATCTTCAAAACGTTCAGATTGTGAACGGCGGGCAGACCTCGAATGCTCTGTTCGAGGCATGGAAGCAAGACCCGGAAAGAGTGAAGGACGTCCTGCTGCTAGCGCGGATCTACGAAACTCGTCAGCAAAACATTACCTCCGAGGTCGCTGAATCGACCAATAGCCAGACGCCAGTGAAGAGCCGTGATCTCCGTTCTAATGATATTGTGCAGAAGAAGCTGGAAGAATCCCTTGCTGATCTGGGATTCTTTTATGAGCGGAAGGCCCGGCAGCACGCTAACCAGCCTGGCGAGCGTCGGATTGATGCGCTAGCGGCGGGTCAGGCTTATTTGGCCTTCTATGACAATCAGCCAGAGGTGGCGAAAAAGGATCGAGCCCGGGTCTTCGGAGATCTGTACGATAACATTTTTAATGACGAGATCACAGCCCACAGGATACTTACGCCATTCCTAACGCTTCGCCAAATCGAGATTCGAAAACATAACGTCCAGCGATGTGTAAGAACTCAAGAGCCATATGATCTGCACGAATTTTACTGCGTGGAGGGTACGCATCATGTCCTTAACATCGTGAGCGTGCTTTGTGATCAGTTAGAACTTAACGAGATTACGTTTGAGACCTGTGCAACACTTATTGATCATGCTATCGCTGTCGTTGGCCAAACGGTCGCCGAGCAAATAAAGCAGGACACGCTGTTCTCGGCGAGCAAATATTTCAAAGATGGAAGGACTAAGGGATTTCTTCAAGCCGCGGCCCGAAAGTATGATATTCGCGCTCGGCCGGTGGAAGCTGCACCCTCGCCCACCAATCTTGATTTCGTGCATTCCGGCGTCGTGAAATAAACGCTATTGGCTCCATTGATGGTCGTGGCGCTACTCGCGCTATCCCCCTTCGAGTTTGGGGATGGAGAACACCTCGCAGCCCGGGCGGATCGGCTGGAAATAGGCGGTTTTGTGGAGGGCGCCGTCGATCGCGACGGTGGTTTCCTCCTCGAGATGGTGGCCGAGGCCCGGGTAGAGCGGTAGAGCTGGTCTATCGTCTTGATGACGCCGCGCAGGTTGCGGGCTTCGACGGTGAATTCGCGCACGCCGCCGGTGTACCGCCGGCTGAAGCCGGCGGTGAAGACGATGCGTGCGGCCATTACCTCAACCCTCCGCGCTGCCCCCTCGGCCGGGCGTGTTCCGGCCGTCCACGCCTTTATAGCGCCCGCAGGCGAAGACGTGGGTGGCCGGACCAAGTCGGACCAAGTCCGGCCACGGGGTTTATGGGTAGCGCTGCCATTTCATACCGCCCTAATCGTCCGCTCCGGCGTGATCGAGAGCGGCGCGCACCTTGGGGGGCGACATCGGCAGTTCGGTCAGGCGGCGGTGGATGGCGCTGTCGATCGCGTTGGCGATCGCCGCCATCGGCGGCACGATGTTGACTTCGCCGACCCCCTTGGCGCCGTAGGGGTGGGCAGGGTTCGGCACCTCGACGAGGATCGGCTCGATCATCGGCATGTCGGAGGAGACCGGGACCCGATAATCGAGGAAGCCGGCATTATCGAGGCGCCCGTTCTTGTCGTAGATGTACTCCTCGTTGAGCGCCCAGCCCAGCCGATGCCTTGCGCGACCCCGCCCTGGATCTGGCCCTCGACATAGGAGGGATGGATCGCGGTGCGGACATCCTGCGCGGCGACAAAGCAAGATCGTCACCTTGCCGGTTTCGGGATCGACCTCGACATCGCAGAACTGGGTCGAGAAGCCCGGGGCCATGCCGCCGGCATTGACCGAGGCCGCGGCGGTGATCGGGCCGCCGCCGGCGTCTTGTGGGCCGTGTGGTTGACCAGCGTCCCCCTCCTCGATCTCCTCTCGTTTTGGTTCAATGGAACGTCGAACTCCGATATCGTATTTCGCCGAGTGAACAAGCAGGAACTGTAGCAGGAAGAGACAGTTTGCCAGGCGGGATCCAACGCGGTATTTATCGATGGCGAGCAAATCGAGGGTAAAATCTCGTGCAAATCATGGACACGACGTTATCGGCTCTCTTCGGATCTCCAGGATTATTCTATTCCGATATCATTGAACAAATTCTACCAAGACTCAATGTACACGAATACCACTTCACTTCAGATGAATGGTTTCAAGATTGGGTCAAATCTGACAACTTTGACCTTGCCACTTCAAACGGGATACTGGCATTGGAGTTGATTGACAAAGCACATCTGGCAGCTACAACCGCGCTTTTTCGAACAAAGCGCTGGGTTACGGCTACGTGCTTAGCATATGACAACCAGAATTTGGTAGCGTGGGCGAGTTCAGTACGAGGTTTTATTGAAAATGCAGGCGATATAATGGATGGTATTCGCAATGTCTCTACCGCTCTCGCAGAAAATCACGCAAGCATTTCTAGCGCTCTGTCGGGGCAACTGTCAACCAAAGCGCTGGATTGTACCGAAATCGAGCGCATCCTAGACCACTTTGTTTTTGCCAAATGGATGCGCGCTTCGAAGGCAGATGTCCGGAAGGCAAAGGACAACATTGAGTATGTTAGAGAGCTCGATCTCGGGAAAGTGCCGAAAATAATCGAATTTTATCAAAAGCTTTGTGGTATCACTCACCCTTCTAGCTCATCTATTGACTATATATACGTACCTATTTCGGAAGGCTTTAAGTTGGATTTTAACCGGGATAAGACCGCCATCGACGAGTTGTGTCATTTGTTTCCGATGGTGTTGGCTCGTTCACTGATGTACGCCTGCAATCCGCCTCTGCTTACCCTTCGAGTCCTGCATAGATTCGGTCATCACCCTCGACTGCCAGAACTCAAAAAGCTCAATTGGAAGGAAATCCCAGAATGGGCTAAGATCGAGCCGGCTCTCAACCGCTACTTAGCCCCTCCCGGAGCACGCGTGATTCGACGCCGAACGTAAGCGGAATACCCTTATCCCCCTTCGAGCTTGGGGATGAAGAAGATCTCGCAGCCCTCGCGGACCGGCTGGAAATAGGCGGTCTCGTGGAGCGCGCCGTCGATGGCGACGGTGGTTTCTTCTTCGAGACGGTGGCCTAAGCCGGGGTAGAGCCGGTCCATTTCCTTGATGACGCCGCGCAGGTTCTTGGCCTCGACCGTGAATTCGCGCACCCCGCCGGTGTAGCGGCGGCTGAACCCGGACGTGAACTGAACCCGCGCGGCCATCGCGTTAGTCCGCCTGGCCGGCGTCGAGTGCGGCGCGGATCTTGGGGGGCGACATCGGCAGTTCGGTCAGCCGGCGGTGGATGGCGCTGTCGATCGCGTTGGCGATCGCCGCCATCGGCGGCACGATGTTGACCTCGCCGACCCCCTTGGCGCCGAAGGGGTGCGCCGGGTTCGGCACCTCTACCAGGATCGGCTCGATCATCGGCATGTCGGAGGAGACCGGGACCCGATAATCGAGGAAGCCGGCATTATCGAGCCGCCCGTTCTTGTCGTAGATGTACTCCTCGTTGAGCGCCCAGCCGATGCTTGCGCCACACCGCCCTGGATCTGCCCCTCGACATAGGAGGGGTGGATCGCACAGCCGACATCTTGGGCCGCGACAAAGCGCAGGATCGTCACCTTGCCGGTCTCGGGGTCGACCTCGACATCGCAGAACTGGGTCGAGAAGCCCGGCGCCATGCCGCCGGCATTGACCGAGGCCGCGGCGGTGATCGGCCCGCCGGTCTGCGCCTTCTTGGCGCCCAGATCACACCATCGACATCGACATCCCAGATCATCGCGGCGCGGGCGCGCATTTCGTCGACGATCTTCTTGCTGGCCTCGACGATCGCCATGCCGGTGGCGAAGGTGACGCGCGAGCCGCCGGTCACAGGGTGTGGCCGCCCCAGGACGTGTCGGCGACGATCGAGCGCCCTTGAGCGCGAAGAACGCCGATATCGACAAGCTCCAGTCTGCCGGCGATTCGATGCCGCTCGCGCGGCGGGTGGCGTCGGGTCAACTAAGCAAGCACAACCGGGTCGCCCAGCGCGGCCCGGATGTGCCGCGCCAACTCGTCACGTCGGTAGGGCTTGTGCAGGATCGGAATGTGGCGCTTCTCGGCACTGCCCGCCGGATAGCCCGACATCAGCAGGACGGGCAGGCCGGGAAGCAGCATACGGGCCCGCTCGACGAGACCGAACCCGTCGATGCCGCCGGACATCACGATGTCGCTTACCAACAGGTGGATGCCGCACTGACTGCCGATAATGGCCAACGCTTCCGGGGCATCTCCGGCCGTCAAAACGTATAGCCGAGGCTCTCGATAATGACGGCTGTCACCTCGCGAACGTCCTCGTTATCGTCGACGATCAGCACCGTTTCGTTGCCGCCCGGCGCGTTGTGCGGGCGTCCATCCTCAGTCGCGGACGGCTCGGCCGAGAGGGCGCTGCGCGGCAAGTACAGGCTGATTGCGGTACCCTCGCCGGGCGTGCTGTCAATCAGAATATGGCCGTCCGACTGCCTGAGGAAGCCGTAAACCTGGCTCAGGCCGAGGCCGCTTCCTTTGCCGACCTCCTTGGTCGTGAAGAACGGCTCGAAGACGCGCTCGAGCACCTCGGGCGCCATGCCCCGGCCCGTGTCGGACACAATGATTTGTACATAATCGCCAGCGGGAACGCCCCTTTCGGCCTCGGAGCCGGTTGCATCGACTGATACGTTCACGCTTTCGATACGCAGCTTCCCGCCTCGGGGCATCGCATCGCGGGCGTTTACCACTAGATTGAGGATGGCGGCCTCGAGCTGGATCGGATCAACATGGCAATGCCACAGGCCCGATGCGCAAGCGAAGTCGACCTCGATCGCCTCCCCCGCCGCCCGCCGAAGAAAACCCTGCGAGACCGCCAACAAATCTGCGACACCAACGCTCGTCGTCGTGAAGACCGTGCTGCGGCGGGCGAAAGCGAGAAGCTGCTGAGTGATCTTGGCGGCGTGATCGGTGGCGGCTTCGGCGGTGGCGAGCAGCTGCCGCAGCCGGGCACGTCGAGCCGAGGACAGCTTGGCCCCATCGTCGAAACCTTGATGTACCAATTCCAAATTGCCCGAGATGACCATCAGCAGATTGTTGAAATCATGGGCGATCCCACCGGTCAGCTGGCCGATCAGATCGAGCTTCTGAGTATGCCAGAGCGCGGCCTCCGCCTGGCGGCGATCGGCGATCTCGTCGGCGAGGCGCCGGTTGGCCTCGGCGAGCTCGCGCGTTCGCTCGGCCACCAGCTGTTCGAGATTACGGTTGATCCTCTCGCTTCCTGCTCTGCTCTGCGCATTCGAAGCAGCGCGTTTACTGTGGCGACGAGCTCATCCGGCTCGATCGGCTCGATCAGATAGGAATCGGCGCCGCCATCTAGCGCCTTGGTGCGGTCGGCGACGCCGGTAAAGGCGGCTGAAGTCTGTAGGACAATCATATCTGGGAACCGGGATTTTATCTCGCGGCAAACCTCGATGCCGCTCAAATCGGGCAGCTTGACGTCAAGTAATGTCAAATCGGGTTTCTCCGACGCGGCCAGGACGAGCGCATCTCGACCAAGACGCGCCTCGGAGACTGAGTAGCCTCGCCCTCGGAGCACGCGGCTCCTGACGTAGCGCATTGCCTCATCGTCATCGACGATCAGGATTCGGCTTGAATCGGCGCTCATACCGCCTTCGCGAGCGCTCCGGCAAGGACCTCCGAGATGGCGTCGCCGAGCGTCGTCGCGGACAGGTCGGATTTTGACATGATGCGTGCCGCGCGGCGCAGTTGCTGCCGCTCACCAGCAGTGAGGATCGCGGAGGTCAGCACAATCGCCGGGACGGGGTCGAGACTAGTGTCGGCGCTGATCCGATCGAGCAGCTCGAAGCCCGTCATCCCCGGCATCTTTAAGTCGAGGACGACGATGTCGGGCCGCTCCTTCACCAGCTGCGCCAAGCCCTCCGCCCCCGTCCTGGCCTCGCGCACCTTGTACACACCGCGTGGGAGCAATTGTCGGACCAAATAGCGCGTCACTTCTTCATCGTCGACCAACAGTACCCGCGTCGTCGATCGGCCGCCGGTGAGCCGATCAAGCAGCTCAATCAGCCGCTCGGGGTCGAGCGGCTTCCGCAAGTACGCATCAGCGCCGAGATGTAGCGCCTTGCGCTCCTCCCCGGTCGAAGAGATGACGATGATCGGGATGCTGTCTGTCGTCTCGCCGTGCCGCAGGCCTAGTAGCAACCGCCAGGACTCGTCGCCGGACAGCACCACGTCGAGCAGGACCGCGGCCGGCTGCACCCGCTCGAGCGCACGCTTTGCGGCGGCGACCGTTCGCACAACGATTGGCTGATAGCGAGTGCCGTTAAGGAGCCGTTGTGTCGCGAAGATGTCTGCCAGATCGTCATCCACGACCAATACCTGGGTGCGGCTGGGATCAACCACCCAATCCTCATCCGCCGCTTCAACGGCCTCTGCCCCGCGGTAGATGCGCGGTATAGTGAGAGAAAAGACCGAGCCCTGCCCCGGAGCGCTCTGGACGGCGATGCTACCACCCAGCAGTTCCGCTAACTTTTTCGACAGCGGCAAACCTAATCCGGTGCCCTTGACGCGCAACTGCATCGGATGCGTAACCTGGCCGAACTCCTCGAAAATAACGCCAAGGTCTGCTTCCGCGATGCCGATGCCGGTGTCACGGACGTGAAATGTGACGGATTCGGCGTCCTGATCAGCAGTGACCCAAGCGCGGACCTCTCCATTTTCGGTGAATTTGATCGCGTTCGAGAGGAAATTCCGCAGGATTTGCGATACCTTGCCCTCATCGGTGTACAGCGGCACGTCCGCCGCTTCCTCGAAGATCAGCGCAACCGCATCACCGACGAGCAGCGGCCGCAGCATGCCGCGTAGCGCGCCGAACAACTCCTCTGCCTTGAACTCGACCGGTGTCACCACCGTCTTGCCCGCTTCCACTTTGGCGAGGTCGAGCAGATCGTCGACCAGCTCCGTCAAACTCTCCGCCGCCTTGCGAATAAACTGCACTTGCTTTTCCTGCTCCGGCGTCAGCTCACCGTCGGTACGTGCGAGAAGGAGGCGCGACAGCGCGAGGACCGAGTTGAGGGGGGTGCGGAACTCGTGGCTCATGTTGGAGAGGAATTTCGATTTCAGCTCGTCGGCCCGGCGGAGATGATCAGCCCGCTCGTCAAGCTCGGCATAGAGCGCGACCACACCGCGGTTGGTGTCCCGCAGCTCCTGGTTGAGCTCAGCGAGCATCTCTTGCCTGTCCTGCAGCTCCTGGAGCTGTGCTAACATTTCCTGATTCTGGCGCCGCATCTCCTCGACCGGGTCAGCCGGCTCATCCGCTGCCAGCGCGTGGCCGATGCGGGTCAGCACTGCCCGGTTGACCGCGGGCGCTCGGGCCGGCAGATACTTGGCGACGCGCACGGTTGTGCCCAGACCGTGACGTGACTCGATCTGGAAGGCGTCCATCAGTCGTTGCGCGCCGCGCAGACCGACACCCATCCCCGTTTCGGAAGGCTGATTGCCCGACAGCACCGCTTCGAGCTCGACGATGCCCGGCCCCTTGTCGCTGATGATGACTTCAAAGGCGTGGCCTGGTCCGGCGTCCTTAACTCTGAACTCGGCCCGACCGCCGCCGGCATATTCGAAGGCGTTGCGCGCAAGCTCAGAAACGGCGGTGGTGATACGCGTCTGATCCTGTCGGTCAAAGCCCAGGAGCTCGGCGAGCCGGCGCGTCCGCTTGCGGACGAGCACGATGTCAGGCTCGCGCTCGAGTGCCACAAGGAGAAGGCGCGCATTCATCACGCGGCTCGCATCGCGACGACTGAAGCATCGTCGCGGCCGCGCCGATGGTCACGGAAGATGACGCCGGCAACGAGTGATGGATGGCATGCAGCAAGGCCCGGATAGGCGTCGATTTCCCATCGCGCCGAAACGCCGTCGGAATGCAGGATCACCAGCGGTCTGCCGGTGAAGGGATAGGCGAATTCGCGAATACGCGGCGCCACGTGCCCGGCCGTGCCGTTGTAGGAGGCCATCCGGCGAGCCTCGCCGTCGGTTGCGACCATGGCGCTGATGTTGCCGACCCCGACAAAGCGCACCACCTGCGCGTCCGTATCGAGGCGCGCGACCGCCAGCGCGGCACCGCGCGTCGGTGCAAGCGCGCGATGGATCGCTTCAACCAGCGGGACACATTCCTTATCGATGTTGTCGGCAAATGCCTGGACCGCGGTTTCGGCGGCGTGAGCCGCGTGGGACCCGTGGCCCGAGCCGTCGACCAGCAGCAAGGTGGCGCCCCTCCGGCCGTTCGCGGTAACCCAACTGTCGCCACAGATGCTCTCGCCCGGGTAGGTATCGATGACGACGCCGATCCCGGGGGCATCGGGAACAACCCCGCTCGCCGCGAGGAAGCGCGCCATCACCGCGGTACCGGTGCCGGGTCGCGAATAGATCGCGTAGTTATCGGAATTACGTGCAATGGCGCCAAGTCCGGTGCCGGGGCTGCCTGCTGTCGAAAATCCATCAGCGAGGTAACGCGCGACATCGGCCATCCCGGTGCCCTTGTCGAGCGCGAGTAGTTCGAGGCCCGATCCGTCGGCATCGGTGAACTCACCGATAGCGACCAGGCCGCCACCGGCATGCTTCAGCAGGTTGGTCGCCATCTCGGTGGCCACGAGAGAGACCCGCGCCTCGACATCCGTGGCGAGGCCTTTCCGGCGCGCGAGGCCTGCTGCCGTGCGCCGTGCCTCGCCGATCTCGCTCGCATCGCGGATTAAGTTGATAACCGTCATCTCACAGCTTCCAACGCGCCAGCGTGACCTTCGTCCCTTTGCCCGGCGCCGATTCGATCGAGAATTCGTTCGACAGACGCTTGGCGCCGCTGAGCCCGAGCCCGAGGCCGCCGCCGGTCGTGTAACCATCGGTCATTGCTACCGTGATATCGGCGATGCCGGGCCCGTTGTCGGCGAAGGTCAGCTGCACGCCGCGGCGTGCTCCCTCGCGCACGATCTCGATGCACAAGGTGCCCCCGCCGCCATAATCGACGGTGTTGCGGGCAATCTCGCTCGCCGCGGTGACGAGCTTGGTCTGGTCGACAATCCCGAAACCTATCTCGATTGCCCGCGCTCGAACGGCTTGGCGCACCCGCACGACATCGTCGGAGGTGCGCACCGCGACAGTTTCATCCTTCTCGACGACCAAGGGCACCCCCTGCGTCATCGATCGACTTGCGGATCAGGGCGAGCCCCTTGTCGACGTTGAGCGCCGTGCGAACACCGGTGAGAGAAAGACCGAGCTCGACAAGGGTTATCGCCACGGCGGGTCGCATGCCGACGACCACGGTGACGGCATCGAGCACCCGCGACATGGCAGCAATATTGTTGAGCATACGGCCGATGAACGAGTCGACGATCTCGAGGGACGATATGTCGATCATGACGCCGCGCGCCCGTTCGGAAACGATCCGGTTGGTGAGGTCGTCCTGTAGTTCCATCGCCAGGCGGTCGTGCATGTCCACCTGGATCGAGACCAGTAGGCAGTCACCGATCTTGAGTACCGGTATTTCGCTCATGCCGGATCGGGCCTCCCACGCTCCGAGGCTCGGTCAACCACCGCTTTTCCGAGCCGACGGAGCGCCAAGGCGAAAGCGTCGGCCATCGTCGCCTTGGAGACGACGCCGAGCTCGAGCCCTAGATGGACGATCGTCTGCGCGATCTGCGGCCGAATGCCGCTGATGATGCAGTCGGCCCCCATCAGGCGGGCGGCCGCCACGGTCTTGATCAGGTGCTGCGCCACCAATGTGTCCACGGTCGGAACACCGGTGATGTCGATGATGGCGATCTCGGCACCCGAGGTAACGATCTCTTCCAGCAGGCTTTCCATGACGATTTGGGCGCGCGAGCTGTCTAGGGTGCCGATCAACGGTAGGGCGAGGACACCCTCCCACAATCGCACGACGGGAGTGGACAGCTCGAGCAGCTCCTGCTGCTGGCGGCCGATGACTTCCTCGCGACTTTTCCGGAAAGCTTCGACGGTGTAGAGCCCAAGTTTGTCGAGGAGCGATGTCGCCCTCCAGATCTCGTGCGCAAGCCGATCCGGATCCTTGCCGAGTTTCTGTCGCAACAATGCGAAGACCGGCTCCTTGAGCGAGAACACGAAGGACGCGGTCTCCGACGGCGTGAGTCCGAGTGTGGCACGCGAGCGCGAAACGTCATCGAGCACCGTGCGGGTCTGATCCCACACCGGTGCCGTAAGATCCTCGAACTGCCCTGTGGCGGTGCCGTCGCGCAACGCGGAGAGCAAGCGGCGAGAAGCCTCGCCAAGCTCTGCTTCGCTTATCTGGCCGCTGCGCAGCGTTCCGGATTTCTTCTGGAATTCCATCCAATCGCGGAGCAGCTCTTGATCGTTTTCTGCCAGCAATTGAGGAATGATCGTGGCGTGACCTTCTGCCATGGTTCCCCCTGACGTTGTCGCGGGTGCCGAATTCAGCGGGATAGGTATGCGCCCGCGCGCAACTCTCTCCCCCGTTTTCCGGGGCGGGAAGAGCATACCGGACAACGATGCGCCGTTGCGTTCCGGTTGGCGAACCGCCTAAAATATGAACATGAATGCAGCACCGCGCGCAACGGCGTCGGGAACGAGTTTAGGGCGCGCCGCCGGCCCGCTGGCACGTATCCTTTTAGTCGATGACGATCTCGCCTTTGGTGACGCGATCGCAAGAGTTTTGCGCGCCGCCGGCTTTGAGGTCTTCCCCGCACCCGATTACCGGTTGGCGCTCGAAGAGCTCGAGAGCACCCGACACATTGATCTGCTGATCACCGACATCGTCATGCCCGACCGCGTCAACGGCGTCGCGTTGTCGCGCATGGCGCGGATGCGCCGGCCGGATCTCAAGGTCATCTACCTTACTGCCTACGAGATCCCCGGACTCGAGGACGAGACGATTGGCCCCATCTTGCGCAAGCCGATCGACGACACCTGCCTCGTCGAGGAGGTGAGGCGCGCTCTAGCCACGCCCTGACAACCGAAAAAAGCGTCACCGCGAAGCGGAAGAATGAGGGTCTTCTAACTCAGCTGAGAGAGTGTTCTTAGGCAGGGCGACGCATTGGGTAGCCGAGCCGAGCGCAGGTTATCCCCCTTCGAGTTTGGGGATGAAGAAGATCTCGCAGCCCGGGCGGATCGGCTGGAAATAGGCGGTCTCGTGGAGCGCGCCGTCGATGGCGACGGTGGTCTCTTCTTCGAGATGGTGGCCCAAGCCGGGGTAGAGGCGGTCCATTTCCTTGATGACGCCGCGCAGGTTCCGGGCCTCGACGGTGAATTCGCGCACCCCGCCGGTGTACCGCCGGCTGAAGCCGGCGGTGAACACGACGCGCGCCGAGTTGGCGGCCACCGACCTAATCGTCCGCACCGCCATGGTCGAGGGCGGCGCGGATCTTGGGCGGCGACATCGGCAGCTCGGTCAGGCGGCGGTGGATCGCGCTGTCAATCGCGTTGGCGATCGCCGCCATCGGCGGCACGATGTTGACTTCGCCCACCCCCTTCGCACCGTAGGGGTGGGCGGGGTTCGGCACCTCGACGAGGATCGGCTCGATCATCGGCATGTCGGACGACACCGGGACGCGGTAGTCGAGGAAGCCCGCGTTATCGAGGCGGCCCTGCTTGTCGTAGATGTACTCCTCGTTGAGGGCCCAGCCGATGCCTTGCGCCACACCCCCCTGGATCTGCCCCTCGACATAGGAGGGGTGGATCGCCTTGCCGACATCCTGCGCGGCGACAAAGCGCAGGATCGTCACCTTGCCGGTCTCGGGATCGACCTCGACATCGCAGAACTGGGTCGAGAAGCCGGGCGCCATGCCGCCGGCATTGACCGAGGCGGCAGCGGTGATCGGGCCGCCGGTCAGCGCCTTTTTGGCCGCCAATTCCTTGAACGACATCGGCGCAAAATCGCCGACATTGCTGCTCGCCGGCCTGGCGTGGCCGTCCTCCCAGATCACGCCGTCGACATCGACGTCCCAGATCATCGCGGCCCTGGCGCGGAGTTCGTCCACCACCTTTTTGCTGGCGTCGACGACCGCCATGCCGGTCGCGAAGGTGACGCGCGAGCCGCCGGTCACATGGGTGTAGCCGACCGAGGAGGTGTCGGCGACGATCGAGCGGATCTGATGATAGTCGATCCCCAAGGTCTCGGCCGCCATCAATGCCATCGAGGCGCGCGAGCCGCCGATGTCGGGGCTGCCGGTCGCGATGATGACCGTGCCGTCCTCGTTGACCTGGATGCTGGCGCTCGACTCGCCGCCGCCGTTGAACCAATAGCCCGAGGCGACGCCGCGCCCCTGGTTCGGCCCGAGCGGCGTCTTATAGGCCGGATGGTTGACCAAGGCCTCGAGGGTCTCGACATAGCCGCCATGGGCTAGCTTTGGCCCAAAGATCATCGGCGTGCCGGGACGCGCCGCGTTTTTGAGCCGCAATTGTAATGGGTCCATCCCGATTTTCTTCGCCAATATGTCGAGCGCGCTCTCGACCGCAAAAGCCGAGATCGGCGAGCCTGGCGCGCGGTAGGCGGCCGATTTCGGCCGGTTGCACACGACGTCATAGCCGATAGTGTGCTGATTTGGGATGCTGTAGGGCGCGAAGGCGCACAGGCACGCATTCATCACCGGCGAACCGGGGAAGGCGCCGGCCTGGAACTTGAACTCGCCCTCCGCGGCGGTGATCGTGCCGTCCTTCTTGACGCCGATCTTGACCCGCATCGAGGAGCCCGAGGTCGGGCCCGAGGCCTTGAACACCTCGTCACGGCTCATCACGATCTTCACCGGTTGCCCGGACTTTTTGGCCAGCAGCGTGGCGACCGGCTCGAGATAGACGATGGTCTTGCCGCCAAAGCCGCCGCCGATCTCGGCCGGCGTCACGCGAATATCGCCGACCGGCATGCCGAGCAGCTTCGCGGTCAATGCGCGGATCACGAAATGCCCCTGGCTCGACGCCCAGATCTCGGCCTGGCCATCGTGATCGAAGCGGGCGACGCAGGCATGCGGCTCGATGTAGGCTTGGTGCACCGCCGCGGTCTTGAACTCCTTATCGACGATCTCGTCAGCCTCGGCAAAGCCCGCGTCGAGATCGCCTATCTTGAACTCGACCCGCTTGGCGATATTCGACGGTTTGGTCGGCGCCGGCTCGACACCGCGGGTAATCTGGTCCTCAAAGAGCAGCGGCGCGTCGGGCTTCATCGCGTCGTCGACATCGATAACGTGCGGCAATACCTCGTAATCAATATCGACCAGCGCCGCCGCTTCCTCGGCGACCGATTTGCTGATCGCCGCGACAGCCGCGACGGCGTGGCCCTCATAGAGCGCCTTCTCGCGCGCCATGACATTACGTGTCATGTGCCAGAAATTCTGCGCGACCCGCTCCGGGCCGATATATTCGAATTTATGGTCGGGGAAGTCCTTCGCAGTGACCACCGCCTTTACGCCGGGCAGCGCTTCGGCCTTCGAGGTGTCGATCGAGCGGATACGGGCATGCGCATGGGGCGAGCGGATGACCTTGCCGTAAAGCGTGCCGGCGGTCGCAAAATCGGCACCGTACATTGCGCGCCCGGTCACCTTTGGCACTCCATCCGGACGGATCGGCCGCGTCCCCACCCACTTGAACCGTGTCGGCGCAATATCATTCATCACTCTCTCCGTCGTCGCGGTGTGCGGTTGATCTGAGACTACCGTGCCGCAGCGCGCGCTCAAACCAAAACTGTAAGCTCCCGGGACCCGCGCGGGATCTCGGGACGTTAGTATTCGGAATCTTAGGAGAGAAGCCCATAAACTGGGGGCGCCGGCTTGCAGGCGGGCGGGACGCTATGGCAGAAGGTTTGCTGCCGAGGAACAATAGGGGATTTGATGCGCAGTCCAGTTCGCAAAGCCGTTTTCCCGGTCGCAGGATTGGGTACCCGTTTTCTGCCGGCGACCAAGGCAATGCCGAAGGAAATGCTGCCGATCGTCGACAAGCCGCTCATTCATTATGCGGTCGAGGAGGCTAAGGCAGCGGGGATCGAGCAGTTCTTCTTTGTCACGAGTCGGGGCAAGAGTGCCATCGACGACCACTTCGACCGCGCCTTCGAACTCGAGGCCACGTTGCGCGAGCGCGGCAAGGAGGATGTGCTCGAGGAGCTCGAAGCACGGCTACCCGAGCCGGGGCAGATCGCCTATACACGGCAGCAGACCCCGCTCGGGCTTGGCCATGCGGTCTGGTGCGCGCGCGGGCTCGTCGGTGACGAGCCCTTTGCCGTGCTGCTTGCCGATGATCTGATGGTCTGCGAGGTTCCCTGCCTTGCCCAGATGGTCGAGGCCTATGACGAAACCGGCGGCAACCTCGCCGCGATCATCGAGGTACCGCGTGCCCACACGCAGCGCTACGGAGTGCTCGACGTTGTCGGCGATGATGGGAGGCTGGTACGGGCGCGGGGTGTGGTCGAAAAGCCGGAGCCTGCAGTAGCACCATCGACTTTGACGATCATCGGCCGCTACATCATCCAGCCTGAGGTCTTTGGTCACCTCGGCCGTACCGAGCCCGGCAGCGGCGGTGAGATCCAGCTGACCGATGCGCTCGCCAGGCTGATCGAGGACGGCCAGGCCTTTCACGGGCTGCGCTTTGCGGGCAAGCGCTTTGATTGCGGCGACAAGCTCGGTTTTCTCGAGGCGACGGTGGCCCTCGGGCTAGAGCACCCGGAACTCGGGCCGGGGCTACGCCGGATCTTGGCCTCTTACCTCTGATCGTGGCTCTGATGCCGCATCGCTTCGACCCGACGATCCTGCGCGAATACGATATCCGCGGCGTCGTCGGAGAGACGTTATCGAGCGCCGATGCGCGGGCGATCGGGCGGGCCTACGCGGTGACCCTCGGCAAGGCCGGGGGACGCCGCGTCGCCATCGGCTATGATGGCCGGCTGACCTCGCCGGAGCTCGAAGCCGCCCTGATCGACGGCCTCCTCACGGAGGGTGCGGATGTTGAGCGGGTCGGCCGCGGGCCAACGCCGATGCTCTATTATGCGGCCGCGACGCTCGGCGTCGATGGCGGCGTCATGGTGACCGGATCCCACAATCCGCCTGACTACAACGGCTTCAAGTTCGTTTTTCACGGCAAACCGTTTTACGGAGCGGAAATCCTCGAACTGGGTGAGATCGCGCTCGGGCTCGGGGATCCCCATCAGGTCCGTGGTCTGGTCACCGAGCATCCGATCCGCGATGAATACATCGCCCGGCTGGCGCGCGATTATAACGGCACCCGCCCGCTGACCGTCGCCTGGGATGCCGGGAACGGCGCTACCGGTGAGATCGTCAGCGAGTTGACCGCCCGCCTGCCCGGCAGGCACGTCCTGCTGAACGAAGTGATCGACGGCACCTTTCCGGCTCATCATCCCGATCCGACGCTCCCGGAGAACCTCGTTCAACTGCAGCAGGCGGTCGCCGACGAGCATTGCGACCTCGGTATCGCCTTCGACGGCGATGGCGATCGGATCGGGGTCGTCGATGGGCGCGGGCGCATCCTGTGGGGCGATCAGCTGATGGTGGTGCTGGCGCGCGATGTGCTGGCCCGCCATCCGGGGGCGCCGATCATCGCCGACGTCAAGGCCAGCCAGGTGCTGTTCGACGAGATCGCCCGGATGGGCGGCCGCCCGGTCATGGCCGCGACCGGGCACTCGCTGATCAAGGCCAAGCTGGCCGAGATCGGGGCGCCGCTCGCCGGCGAGATGAGTGGGCACATCTTCTTTGCCGACGGCTATTACGGCTTTGACGACGCGGTTTACGTCGCGGTGCGGCTGCTCGCCATTCTCAGCCGGACAAGAGAGAGCCTCGCCGAGCTGAGAGACCGGCTGCCTGTTGTGTTCAATACACCCGAGCTGCGTTTTCCGTGCGACGAAACGCGGAAATTCGATGTCGTGCGCGAAGTGCGAAACCGGATGCGCAGGGCCGGGGCCGACATGACCGACATCGACGGCGTCCGCGTGCGCAACGCGGACGGATGGTGGCTGCTTCGCGCGTCGAACACGCAGGCGGTCCTCGTCGCGCGGGCCGAATCGGCGACTGAAGACGGCCTCGCTCGGCTCAAAAAAGAACTTGCGGACGAACTCGGCGCAAGCGGCGTGGCGCTCCCGGATATTTGAGTAGTGGCCCGGTGGTCGACACTACCGATTGGCGACCTTTACTCCGGCCGGCGAAACGACAGAGCACTCGAGATCCTTCTTGTGCAGGGCGACACAGGCGCCCCAGGCTTCCTGGGAGGTGAAGTTCAGCAGGCGGGCGCGGTAGAGCCGGTCCTTGTCGGACTTGGCCGGCGCCACGATTTGCAGCGGCTTGCCCTTCGCGTCAGGCAGGAGGGCGGCTGTGCGCCCCGCCTTCTCGGCGGCGTCTTTGCCGCGAAATGCACCAAGCTGGATGCTCCAGTGCTCGCCGGCGGGTACGGTCCGCTGTTCGTGCGCGATTGTGGCCGCTTCGGCCTTGGCGATTGGCGAGAGCCTTGCCGCGACCCTCGACGCCGCCCGGCTCAACACACCTGGTCTCTCCCGCGCCGGCGCCGGCTGGGATTGCTCCGTTTCCCCAACAATTGGCGGCGGTGCCGCAGGTGGTTCCCGGTGCGCCACCGCAATCGTGCCGGCACCGACCTCTACAAAGCCGCGGTCCAGCAGCGCCGCCATTTCGCGATCGCGCGAGCCGGCGGAGGGGCCGCCCATGACGACGCCGATCAGCCGGTGCTCGTTGCGCACCGCGGAGGCCGCCAGATTGTAACCCGAAGCGCCGATATACCCGGTTTTGATCCCATCGGCACCTTCGTACCAGTCGAGCAGGTGATTGTGGTTATGGATGACGTTGCCCCGGAAGTAGAATTGCCGCGTGGCGAAATAGCGATACTCCCGCGGGAAGTCGCGGTAGAGTGCGAGAGCCAACTGCGCCTGGTCACGGGCCGTCGTATACTGATCGGGATTGGGCAAGCCGGAAGCGTTGCGGTAAACCGTGCTGGTCATCCCGAGCTGCCGGGCGCGGCGCGTCATCTGTTCGGCAAAAGCCGGTTCGCTGCCGGCCAGCCCCTCGGCCAACACCGCGGCGGCATCGTTTGCAGACCGGGTGACGAGCCCAAGAATGAGTTCTTGCACTGCGATCGATTCGCCAGGTCTGAGGCCCAGTTTTGTCGGCGACCGGCTCGCGGCCTCGTAAGAGACGGGAAGATATTGGTCAACCCGAAGCCTGCCGGCGTTCAGCGCGTCGAAGACCAAATAGAGGGTCATCATTTTGGTGAGCGAGGCGGGATAGGTGATCGCATCGGCGTTCATCGCGCTCAGAACTCGTCCGGTTTCGACATCGATCACGATCGATTCGCTGACCAGAGCAAAGCTCGGCCCAGGCGATGCGTAGCGGGCGTGGCCAGGAGAGCGCAGCCCCCGCGCTTCTGCGTGGCTTGCGGCAAGTAGTAGCAGCGCGGCTAAGATTCCTACGCTGCTACGCAAGAGAAGCAGCGAGACACGAGCGGCGGCTTCGCCCAGCGCGCCGCGCGGCTGATGGTTCAAGACTTTCACGCGACCCCCCAATGACCCCATCGACTGCAAGACACCCCGATATCCTGCAGTCGCCGCCCGACAAATTAGAAAAAAGCTCTGCCCTTGTCCACAATTGCTGCGGGGGAGATAGGCAACACCGACGATTCTCGCGCTGGGTTTCGATTTAGGCTCCTATGTTCAGGGTGTTAGACTGAGTTGTTTCCTATCTTGCGGTGATCGCAGCGATTGCCGGAACAGCGCCATGCTCAGCCCATTTGCCGTATTCGTTCTCCTCATCGTCGTGTTTGCGGTGATCTTTGTCGCGATGGCCGTCAAGTCGGTGCCGCAGGGATATGAATGGACCGTCGAGCGATTCGGTCGCTACACCCGCACGCTCGAGCCAGGCTTGGCTCTGATCATCCCGATCGTCGATCGGGTCGGGGCGCGGCTAAATATGATGGAGACTGTCCTCGAAGTCCCGCAACAAAGCGTCATCACACGCGACAACGCGGTTGTCACGGTCGACGCCATCGTCTTCTACCAAGTCCTCGACGCCGCCAAGGCAGCCTACGAGGTGGGCAATCTGCAGCTCGCGATATTGAACCTTGTAACCACCAATATTCGCACTGTGATGGGGTCGATGACCCTGGACGAACTCCTCTCCGAGCGCGATCGCATCAACACTCAGCTGCTCGCCGTCGTCGATGCCGCTACCACCGCGTGGGGGGTCAAGGTGCAGCGCGTCGAGATCAAGGACATAGCACCACCGCCGGAACTGGTGGTGGCGATGGCGCGGCAGATGAAGGCCGAACGTGAAAGGCGCGCCAACGTACTCGAGGCCGACGGGTTCAAACAGGCGGCGGTGTTGAAGGCCGAGGGCGAGAAGGCGGCAGTGATCCTCGCCGCCGAGGGCCGGCGCGAAGCTGCCTTCCGCGAGGCCGAGGCGCGCGAACGGCAGGCTGAGGCAGAGGCCAAGGCGACGACCTTCGTCTCCGAGGCGATCGGCCGCGGCAATATCCAGGCGATCAACTACTTCGTCGCGCAGCGCTACATCGACGCCATCGGACGGCTCGCCGTGTCTCCCAATCAGAAGGTCATCCTTATGCCGCTCGAGAGTGCAGCAATGATCGGCTCGCTCGCTGGAATAGCCGAAGTAGCGCGTGCGAGCTTCGCCACCCCGCGCGCCGCGCCAAACGCCGCCGTAACCGGACCACCGGCTGGCTCAGCCAACGATTGAGGCAGGGACCTTCGGCGATACAGGAGCCAACGAGTGATCGTATTTTGGCATTGGCTCGTTCTGGCGGCGGTGTTTGCGGTGATCGAGGTCGCCGTTCCGGCGATGGTCTGCATCTGGTTTGCCGTCGCCGCGCTCGGCACGGCCGCGATCGCTTGGCTCGCTCCCGATCTCGCTTGGGAACATCAGGCGCTGATCTTCGCAGCGCTTGCTGTCGCCGGCGTCGCGATCGGCCGGATGGTCTTCGCCCGCATTCGAGTGCGACCGAGCGAGTCCCGTCTCAATCGCCGCGCGGAGGTCTATATCGGCCGAACGTTTACACTGGAGCGCCCGATCGTCGACGGTCGCGGGCGGCTCCGGGTTGACGACACGATGTGGCTCGTCGAGGGACCCGATCTTCCGGCCGGAACCCGCGTGCAGGTCACCAGCGTCAACAATACCTTGCTGCGGGTCACTCAGCTCTGATCTTTCTTGTGCATTGCACAAGGTCACTTGTGATCCGCACGCCGACAGCCTATTTTCGCATTGTGCGGCGCAATAGACCGTCGCAGCTCGACGCAAGCGGAGATCAGAGTAATGGAATCGAAGGGAAGGCGCGCCGTGCGGGCGGCGGCGCCGGGCGCAATCCCGGCGGAGACTGTGAACCTGGCCGCGACCTCGCCGGGCGCGGGAAAGCCGGTGGAAGGCCCGGCCCAGGAGCTCGTCCCCGAACCGCCGGTAGAGGTGGGGGCGCCGGTCGTAACCGTGGCCGCTCCGCCGCGAGTTGACACACTGGCGGCGGCAGCGAAGAACGCGTCAGGCGAGGAAGTCGTCGATTTCGGTCGAGAAGTCTTTGCCGCCCTCGTCAAATCACAAACGGCCCTGGCTCGGGGGCTGGAAGCCATGAGCGTCGAGGTGACGGGACTTGCGATTTCCGGGATCGACACCGCGACGCGGACAGCAACCGACATGTTGGGAGTCAAGACGCTCTCCGATGCGATCGAAGTCAATGCCGGGTTCACGCGCAGCAGCTTCGACGCGCTCGTCGGTGGGTCGGCCAAGCTGTCCGAGCTTGGTATGAAGTTGGCGACAGAAGCCTCGCAGCCGATCCTGACTCAACTTGGCAAGAGCTGGGTCAAGGCGGCACGCCTCGCCTTTTGAGCTACTCGACCTTGGCCAGGAATGCGCGGATCTGGTGGTCGATAAAGTCGCCTTCCGGTGTCTCCGGGGCGGCGCGGCCGGCGTGATGGCCAAGGTCGGTGGGAATCTCGGCATAGGCCGCGTGCTTTACCCCGTCGCGGATGCGGCGGGCGCCATCGAGCCCGAGCAGCCGGTCACTCACGCTCGGTAGGATCAGTGCCGGGGCCGCGACTTGCGACAACGCGACCGCCATGTCGCCAGCAAACGGCGCGGCAACATCGTGCGCGCGGCTCGCGGCATAGCGTAGGACGAGCGAGTTTGCGTCCCAGCTTCCATAGAAGCGTGCGCTCTCCTCGAGTTCTCTCGCCAGCTGCGACGGCGGCAACCGATCGAGATAAGCGGCCGACACCACCCAGGGATAGTGGACCATACCGGCGAGCCGCAGCCCCTCGACCGGGTTGTGGGTGTAGCGGCCGCCCGCCCATTCGGGATCGAGCGCGATAGCAGCGGTCGTCAGATCGATGGCCAGCTGAAAATTCGGCCCAGCCTTGGGGCTCGGGACGAGGAGGATCAGGCTGCGGACCATCTCGGGGTGATGGATGCCCCATTCGAGGCCGACGAAGGACCCCATCCCGCTGCCGCCCACCGCACGCAGCGTCGCAAGCTCGAGCCCGCGAGTGACCAGAGCATGTTGTGCCGCCATCATGTCGCGGATCGTATAACGCGGGAAGTCCTGCCCCAGTCCGTCCTTCGGGGAAGACGACCCGCCGCCGCCGATGGCATCGATCGCAATCACGAAATATTTGTTGGTATCAAAAGTTTTGCCCGGCCCAATCGCGGTATCGAAGGCGTGCCGATCGCTACTTGCCCCGTGCAGCAGCAGGATGGCGTTGTCGCGACCGCCGTCGAGTTTGCCTTGGGTTTCGTAGGCGACCCGCAGTTCCGGAAGCACCGATCCGTCTTCGAACTCAAAATCGTATGTCAGAAAGGTCTGGGTCTCGGCGTGCGCGCCGACCGCGGCGCAAAGCGCCAGCACGAGGACCAGCAGCGTCTTCATTCCTTGCCTCCCGCGACGGAACTGTACGGTTAACAATTCCGTTCGACATTCGGACCAAAGTGAAGCTAAGCTACCCTGCCAACATGGAGGAGCGGCGCCATGCGTATGCTTCGGTCGACTTATGTTTACCGGATCATGCCCGATTCAGGGAGGGCGCACACCATCCTCGCCCTTTTGTTGTGGGGCGGCGTCACGATATTCATCTTCGGCATCCTCGTCGACGTGATCCGCTGAGATCAGTTTGCTGGCGCTCGTAACAACTGATCGAGGCGCTCGAACAGCATATCGGTGAGGATCGCAAACAGCGCGACGAGGACGGCGCCTTCGAGAACGAAGGGAATCTTGTTGGCGACGAGCCCGTCGAAGATCGGCGTGCCGAGTGTCAATGCGCCGACGGTCGAACCAATCGTGGCTGTGCCGATGGCGATCGTCACCGAGACCCGAATCCCGGCGAGGATGACGGGGGCGGCGAGCGGCAGCTCGATATCTCGCAGCCGTTGCCAAGCCGATAGCCCCATTCCTTCTGCCGCTTCGCGCACCCCGCTCGCCACCCCTTCCAACCCGGCGACGGCATTTTCGACGATCGGCAACAGGCCATAGAGGAACAGCGCAATAATGGTCGGCCGCGCTCCGAAACCAACCATCGGCACCGTGATAGCCAGCACCGCTGCCGGGGGGAATGTTTGACCTATTGTGGCGAGTGCGTTGACCATCGCGCGGAAGTCGCGCCCAGCCGGTCGCGTAACAAAGATCGCGAGTGCCACGCCAACAAGGCTCGCAGCGAGGCTGGCGGCTGCGACGAGACCGAGCTGCGATAGAAACAACGCAAGAAAGCTGTCGCGGTTGTAAACGACGGGCTCGACGCCGGGAAACGCCTGTTGCAGCAACGGCTGCAACGCGTCCATGCGCAGCATCAGCGTAGCAAAAAGTAGTCCGATCCAAAGGATGGGACTGCTGAGAAACCGCCTGCCGCGCATCACCGCACGAGATCGGCGAGCGCGATGCTCCCTAGGTGGCGCCCCTCGTCATCGCACACCGGCAAGCGGTCGGCCCGGCGTGCAGTCATCGCCGAAAGCGCCTCGCTCAGCGAGGCATCGAGCGAAAGGGGCTCGCCCTCGGCGGGCTCGCCGCGGCGCAGGCGGTCGGCGACCTTGCGCACCGACAAGAGCTTGAGCCCGAGACCTTGCCGCCCGACGAAGTCGCGTACGAAGTCGTTGGCCGGCTGCTCGAGGATCTCGAGCGGCGTGCCGAGTTGCCCGATGCGGCCACTGTCCATGATCGCGATCACGGTCGCCAGGCGCAACGCCTCCTCGATATCGTGGGTCACGAATACGATCGTCTTCCCCGTCGACCGGTGAATGCGCGCTAGCTCGGCTTGCAGGGCGTCGCGCGTAATCGGATCGACAGCGGCGAATGGTTCGTCCATCAGCAGGAGTTCGGGATCGGCGGCGAGCGCGCGGGCGACGCCGACGCGCTGCTGTTCGCCGCCGGACAGCCGGTGCGGGAATTTGCTGCGATAGATCGCAGGATCGAGACGAAACAGTTCAAGTAGCTCGGTGACTCTGTCACGCACTCGCGCCCGCCGCCATTTCAGCAGCCGCGGCACGGTGGCGATGTTGTCCTCGACGGTCCAATGCGGAAAGAGCCCGATCGACTGGATCGCGTAGCCGATGCGGCGCCGCAGCGCGTCAGCCGGGATTTGGTTCACGTCCTCGCCTCCGACCCGGATCACCCCGAAATCGATCGGGATCAGCCGATTTATCATTCTGAGTGTGGTCGATTTGCCGCATCCCGAGGAGCCGAGCAGAACGCAAAACGCGCCCGCGCCGACGGAGAGCGACAATCGGTCGACCACCGGGCGCCCGCCGTAGGATTTGGTGACCTCCTCGATTTCGATCATTGCGCAAGATGGCGGCGCAGCACGGCGGAGAGGGTCTGCAGAATGAAATCGGCGGCCAACGCCAGGAAGATCGCCGGCAAGGCGCCGAGCAAAACGAGATCGACGGCGTATTGGCCGAGCCCTTCGAAAACAAAGGTGCCGAGCCCGCCGGCGCCGATCAGCGCGGCGACGACCGCCAGCCCGATTGCCTGCACCGTCACGATGCGCAGCCCGGCGAGCAAGACCGGGAGAGCCAATGGCAGTTCGACCTGCAGGAATATCTGCCGCGATGTCAGACCCATCCCGCGCCCGGCCTCGATAACGGCGCGGTCGACGCCGGCCAGCCCGACCGCGGTATTGCGCACGACTGGAAGCAGCGCGTAGAGCACCAATGCGATGATCGCCGGTGCGACGCCGATGCCTCCGACGCCGATGGCTGCGAGCTGGGGCACAGCTGCCGCCAACGCCGAGAGCGGGACGATCAGCAGCCCGAAGAGAGCGATCGACGGAACGGTCTGCAGCAAGTTGAGGGCCGCGAACAAGGGATTTTCTAGGCGCGGCGACCTCGCGGCGGCGACCCCGAGCGGGAACCCGATCACGACGGCCAGCCCGACCGATCCCGCAACGAGCGCCACGTGGCGCGAAAGCGCGTCGGCAAAGAGCAGCCGGCGGTTCGCATATTCGCGGGCGATCGACAATGCGTCGAAAATGCCGGCGACCGCCAACGCGGCGACGCCGGCAACGATCGCGCCGGCCGTCAGCAGCCGCGCCACGGCACCGGCGCCGAGGCGCTGCAGCGCGTCGACAATGGCGAGCGCGGCACAAGCGGCGAGGGTCCAAAACGCGGTGCCGAGCGAGATGCGCACGGCGGGTTTCGCGCCGAGCGACATAGCGCTCGCCGCCTGCCCGGCGGCGGCCAGCACGAGCAGGAGCAAGGCCACCGCCAGTGCCGCCTGGGCATAGTGCAGCATCTTGCCGGGGCTGATGAACGCCGCCGCCAGCAGCATCGCGCCGAGCAACCCGATGCTGGTGACAGCGGGGCCGCTCCCGGCTTCCCACAGCGTAATCGGCTGACCCGAAAGCAGGCGGTTTGGCGCGTAGCTGACAAAGCCCGCTGCGGCGACCACCACGGTCCCGCCGGCCGCGAGCGTGATCAGCACCCGATTGTGGATGTCGATCCTGCCGCGCGCCGAGGTCACGGCAAGAAGCCCTTCGATTTCAGATAGGCGACTGCGACGGCGGCGGCATCCTCACCGTCGACGGCGATCCCGGCATTGAGCCGCTGGAGCGTTTCGAGTGTCAAGGTGGCGAAAACCGGATCGAGCAGCCTTGCGATCTCCGGGTGCTGCTGCAACACCGCTTCGCGGACGATCGGTGCCGGGGCATAGACGACCTCTGCCCCTTTGTCGTCTTCGAGGGCCGTCAGGCCGAGTGCGGCAATCGCCCCGTCGGTGCCGTAGGCCATCGCGGCGTTGACCCCGGACATCGCCTCGGCCGCGGCGCGCAAGGTCGCTGCGGTGTTGCCGCCCGACAAAGTCAGCAATTGCGCACCGGTGAGGCGGAAGCCGTAGGTCGCCTCGAAACTCGGCAAGGCCGACGGGCTTTCGACGAATTCCGCCGAGGCGGCGAGCCGGATCCGCCCGCCGCGTGCCAGATATCCGGCAAAGTCGCTCATGGTCTCGAGCTTGTTGCCCACCGCCACGTCGCGACGTACGGCGATGACCCAGGTGTTGTTGGCCGGTGCCGCGGCAAGCCATACCAGGTGGTTTCTCTCGAGGTCGAGAGAGCTAACTCTGGTTTTGCCGCGCGCCCAGTCCTTCCATACCGGATCCGCCTCCATGTTGAAGAAGAGCGCGCCGTTTCCGGTGTATTCGGGGTAGATGTCGATCTGTCCCGCGATGATCGCAGCGCGGACGATGTTGGTCGGGCCGAGCTGCAGCTTGTTGTCGACTGCGAGGCCATTGGCTTCGAAGAGGGCCATGATCATATTGCCGAGCAAGGCTCCCTCGGCGTCGATCTTCGAGGCGACGACGATCCTGCCCTCCGCCGCGCTGACGACTCCGGGAAGGAGCGCCAAGCCCACGCCGAGCAGCACTCCGAGCAACCGCGGCAGCAACCCGCTCATTTACTTTTTGCCTCCCTTGCCGGGATTATTCTGCCCCGCCGATCGGTGCATGTCGAACCCCGGTTCAGGGAACCGCCTCCCTGAGCTGAGGGAGGAATCGCCGCAAAGATCGTTTTCCCACATGATAACCCATTTTAGATCAATTAGTTATATCATTAATCCGACGCTGCCTTGACGGCTTGGCAGGGAGCCTTTGACGTTTTGAATGACGATTCGTGAGCCGCCATCGGGTCCGTGGTAACCTCATCCCGGTGGTGTCGGGAAAGGGTACGAAAATGGCCGAGCGCATCGCCTTCGAGCTGAACGGTGAGCAGCGGACCGTCGAGGTGACGCCCGAAACGCCGCTCTTGTATGTGCTGCGCAACGAGCTCGGGCTCAACAACCCGCATTTCGGCTGCGGGCTGGCACAATGCGGCGCCTGCACGGTGCATCTCGACGGCGCCGCGACGCGGTCCTGCTCGGTGCCGGTCTCGGCGGCGGCCGGGACCAAGCTCACGACCTTGGCCGGCCTCGGCACACCGGAAAAGCCGCACCCGCTGCAGGCGGCCTTTATCGCCGAGCAGGTGCCGCAATGCGGATATTGTCTCAACGGCTGGATCATGACCGCGGCCGCACTCTTGCGCGAGAACCCGCACCCCTCGGAGCAGCAAATCCGCGACGGGCTCTCCGGCCTCAAATGCCGCTGCGGCACGCATATGGCGATCCTGCGCGCCGTCCGCCGCGCGGCGCAAGCGGCGTAGGGGAGGGGACCATGACCCAATTCTCGATCGCCAAGCTCCCGCTGGATCGGCGCAGCCTCTTCAGGGGCACGGGCGCGCTCGTCGTCTCGCTCGGCCTCCCCGGCGGTTTCGCCGCCGCCGAACTCGGCGCTGCGGTCAAGCCGCCGCTCGCCCCCGACCAGCTCGACAGCTGGCTCGCGATCAAGTCCGACGACAATGTCGTCGCCTATTTCGGCAAGATGGACATGGGCCAGGGGGTCGATGTCGCGATCGCCCAGATCGTCGCCGAGGAGCTCGACGTGCCGTTGGCACGGGTCAGCGTCGTGATGGGCGACACCCTTTGGACTGTCAACCAGGGTGGTGCGAGCGGCAGCACCGGGGTGCAGAAAGGCGGCATCGCCTTGCGCAACGCCGCGGCCGAGGCGCGCCGCGTGCTCCTCGAATTGGCCTCGGCGCGGCTCGGTGTGCCGGCCGATCGGCTCGAAATCGCCGACGGCGTCGTCGCCGTGACCGGCGATCCGGCGCGCAAACTCAGCTATGGCGAGCTGATCGGCGACCGCTATTTCGACCTGCCGATGAAGTGGAACGGCAAGCTCGGCAACGATCTCGTCGCCGAGGGCCAGGCGAAGCCCAAGCCGCCTGGCATCTACAAGATCGTCGGCACCTCGCCGCCGCGTTTCGATGTCCCGGCCAAGGTGTTTGGCACGCTCGATTACGTGACCGACGTCAAGGTGCCGGGGATGCTGCACGGCCGGATGATCCGCCCGCCGGTCGCGGGTGCCGTGCCGGTGGCCGTCGACGAGAGCTCGGTGCGCGACATTCCGCGCGTGCGGGTCGTGCGCGACAAGGGGTTCATCGGCATCCTCGCCGAGCGCGAATGGGACGCGGTGCAGGCGGCCGAGCGGCTCCAGGTCACCTGGTCCGAGGCAGCACCACCCTTTCCTGAAAATGCCGCACTCTACCAACACATCCGTCAAGCGCCCGTCTTGAAGCGCGAAGTGCCTCTCGCGACTGGGGAGATCGAGCCAGCCTTCGCGGGTGCGGCGCGGGTCGTCGAGGCCGAATACGAGTGGCCGTTTCAGTCTCATGCCAGCATGGGTCCGGGCTGCGCTGTCGTCGACGCGCGGGAGGACGGCGCCACCCTGTGGACCGGCTCGCAGAAGCCGCATTTCGCGCGCGACGGGGTGGCGCGCGCGCTGGGCCTGCCGCAAGAGAAGGTGCACGGGATCTGGGTCCCGGGCCCGGGTTCCTACGGGCGCAATGACGCGGGCGATGCCGGGATCGATGCGGCCTTGCTGTCGAAGGCGGTCGGCCGGCCGGTGCGCGTGCAAGGCATGCGGTACGAGGGCCACGGCTGGGACCCCAAGGGGCCGGCCTCGATCCATCGCGCCCGCGCCGCACTCGACCCGAATGGTGCGGTGATCGGCTACGCCTTCGAGAGTAAGGGCTTCTCGCGCGTCGACATCGACACCAACGAGAGCGACCCCGCCTACAGCCTCGCCGGCCAGCTGATGGGCCTGCCGTTAAAGCCGCTGCAGGGCTTTGGCATCCCTGCCGAAGCCTATGGTTTCGCCAACAAGCAATTGGCCTGGGAGACGATCGCACCCTTGCTCGACCGCGCCTCGCCATTGCGCACCGCGCATTTGCGCGACCCGGTCGGCCCGCAGATCCAGTTCGCCAGCGAATCCTTTATCGACGAGATCGCCGCCGCGATCGGCGCCGACCCGGTCGCCTTCCGCCTGCGCTATCTGAAGGCGCCGCGCGACATCGCCGTCGTCAAGGCCGCGGCCGAGCGCGCCAAATGGGAGCCGCGCCCCTCGCCGCGCCCCGACCGCAACGGCGACACCCTGACCGGCCGCGGCATCGCCTACGCCCAGCGCTCGGGTGCGGTCGTCGCGATCGTCGCCGAGGTCGAGATCGACCGGCGCAGCGGCAAGGTATGGGCGCGCAAATTCACCGTCGCCCATGATTGCGGGCTGATCATCAACCCGGACGGGCTGCGGCACTGCATCGAAGGCAATATCGTCCAGGGCACGAGCCGCGCGCTCTCCGAGGAGGTCGCCTTCGACCCCGCCCGGGTGACCAGCACCGACTGGCTCTCGTACCCGATCCTCGACATCACCGAGGCGCCCGAGGCGGTCGACATCGTGCTGCTCAACCGCCCCGAACTGCCGCCGGCGGGTGCGGGCGAGAGCTCGATCCGCCCGGTCGCCGCCGCCATCGCCAACGCCGTCTTCGACGCCACCGGCGTGCGCCTCCGCCGCGCCCCTCTAACGCCGGAGCGGCTCAAGCCCGCGCTGGCGTGACCCTTGACCGGGCTCGCCGTATGAGGTCATTACCCGTCTTTGCGGGCGACCTCTGGCCAATGCCGATAAGCCGGCCATGGCCCAAGCCAGCCGGCCTTGAGTTATAGCGGGGCGGGGCCGCGGCGAGCGCGTGCTCAACCATATCTCAGGGAGACGGGCGGGGCGTGGCTCTCGACCCGTGACGCCCATTGAGCGGTGCCAGGCATCGGCGGCTCTCGACCCAAAGCCGTCATTACCCCCTTCTCCTGCCCATTCGGTCGCGCCGGGTAATCACGTAGAGATTGATCCATGCGTCCGACCGCTTTCAATTAACGGAAGCCTTCCAGCGGCGGCGATAGGTGCCGTAATTTAGGCCGAATTCCCCGCCCAGCCCGACGCGGATTTTGCGCAGGCCCGCGACGACATATCGGATTTCGTTGCAGCGCGCCTCGATGGTGATTAGAAAATCGCCCTCAAAAGTTCGGGAATCTGGAGGGATGTTGACTGAAATCACGATAAGCAGGAGAGGAACGATGAGATTATTCTCAAGTAAAATCTGCCACGGGGAAGTGGTACGTCAAGCTGCTGTTTTGATCACCACGGCTGCGGCTATAGCATCGACATTCTGCACATCAACACTGGCAACAGTTGTCGAAGTGCCCGCAAACATGAGCACTCCAACCTCCTCTGGGGTTATACTTCAGGTTGGGGAACTCCTGAATGTTGAGGCAACCGGGTCGGCCAGTTATGGGTTTGAAGGCACATGCGATTGCTTTCCAACCACGTTCCCAGATGGCTCTAGGTTCAACGGGACAATAGACCTTGGACCCAAGCCTGATCCGTTCGCTGTGCTTCCATCAGCTCCAATAGGCGCTCTCATCGGGGAGATTGGGGTTTCGGGTCCGTGGTTCTTCGTAGGAGAAAGCTACTCGGCTCCGGCCGATAGAAGTGGAGAATTTTTCTTGCTGTATAACGATGCAGTCGGCACTTATTCTAATAATTTCGGTAGTTATTTCGCGACCGTTTCCACTACTGCTGTCTCCGAACCAACATCTTTGATGCTGCTCGGCGTCGGACTCCTCGGCATCGCCATGTTGTTTAGATGTCCCCTATCCACCCATAGCGGCCTCTCGATCCTCGTTGCGATCTCTCACCCTTTCGGGTCAGCAGCCGTAGTGCTCGGCCGCGAATAGGATGACTGCTGGTGTTTCGGAGGCCCGGCGAGTTTCGCGCGCGAT
>Ga0210402_10000574_pt1 | contig 40679 bp, 23 predicted proteins | sample IncBWC7MmetaG_FD_161055 | JGI IMG/M metagenome (GOLD analysis project Ga0210402, IMG submission 161055) | Forest soil microbial communities from Barre Woods Harvard Forest LTER site, Petersham, Massachusetts, United States - Inc-BW-C-7-M | ecosystem: Environmental > Terrestrial > Soil >...
GAGTATTCCTCTATGAACGAGATCGTTACATCTATAACGATCTTGCGCGCCGAACCGGTTCCATCATCTTCTCGGCGTCGCACGCGGGAGAGATGTCGTTCGAATCGCCCAAGATTCAGAATGGCTTCTTTACCCACGAGATTCTAGAGGCACTTGCCTCAAGCCAGGCGGACACCAACCAGGATGGCAAGATTTCGATTGATGAGCTGGAGGCGTTCGTTTCGTTGCAAGTCGCACTCATGACCGGCGGGTTGCAGCGGCCTACCGTGGACCGAGACAACATTAATCAGCGCTTTGCCTTTCCTTTGCTGCACTGAATTGCACGACCATAATGTGCCGGCCATGTCAGGCATCAGGCATTGGAACCGGTGTGAGAGGACTCATACCTTGACTCCAGCAGAGGCACAGATACGAGTGCAATCGGAATTGCACGTCGGAGAGAACCTGGTTTGGAGCGGCGTGCCAGATGCACGGCGTGCGGCCGTTGCCGCCATTCCCGAGACGCTTTTGCCCGGAATTGTCTTCGGAGGAGCCGGACTTTTCGCAATGATCTATATATATGGCGCTGGCAGCACCATGCCGAAGACATCCTCGCGTTCGCTATCCCCGATGCTGGCGGCCCTCGTGATGGGATTGCCGTTTGTGATAGGCGGGCTCATCAACCTGCTGAGACCATTTTGGATCTACTGGAAACGACTGAACACATCGTACGCGGTCACGAATCAACGAGTCATGATCGTTAGCGGGGGATCCGTGCGATCCATAAAACCCGGAGACATCTTTGATGTCAAGTATCGCGAACGACGAAATGGATCGGGAGAAGTGATGATCCGCACCGATTTTAGCGTGCGTTCAAAGAACCTTCTGGCGCGAAAGCAGGATTGGCTCTACTGCGTGCCAAACGCGAAGGAAGTCGCAGGGCAGGTTGCCGCGCTGACAGGCAGGCTGACAGTCGAACCGGCTGGTTTCTGGGACCGGTAAGTCTAGGTCGACAGCGGCGGTCACTCGAAAAGAAATAGCTGGCTTTTAGACGGTTCGGCCTCCCTAAAGTTGCTCACGCCGACACCGACCAGTCGATAGCGTTGGTGTGGAGAGGGATTCACCCGCTCCCGGAGCATCAGAGCTATGTCCGCCAATCCTTCAATCGAGTTGTCGCGCTCGAGAGGGGTGGATTGCAAATCCCTACAGCAGACGAGTAGACCGCGACAACATCAATCAACGCTTTAGCTTCCACTGTTGCACCGACCGGGTTCTTACGGGCTACGCTAACCCCGAGCCGGGCGTTTATTGTGGACATATCTGGCTGGCCCACTTGCCGGCACTCGTTCAACGATCTTGTCTTTCGGTCTTTCGAGCGTTTCCCACCTTTCTCAATCCCAAAGAGCTCCCCCGGTTCGCCGCAGTGTTCACTGCTGCTGGTGGGTGCCCGCACTATGTCAAGTGCAGCATGCCTCTTCTATTGCTACACCCGGTGTACCTGAACTTCAATTCACATAGTCCGGCTATTCACATTGAGTTCGAAAAAACGGCCCGGTTCGAATCCCTCTCTCTCTGCCAGTTCTTCTTAGTTGTTGTACTTCCTCGCTACCCTTACTGTGTGCCGACCTGGCCCTCAACTGGTTGGGGCCGTCTCGCAATCAGATAGTCGGCCAGACCTGACCTTGCACGTACCGCGCGCGTTCAGTTGGCTGAAAACCACCACTGATGGCCGAGGTCGGCCAGTCTATCCCCCGCGAAAGCGGAATTGGCGTCGTGTGCTTCATGAAAGCAAAGGAGTTGCGAAGCCAGCGGAGCAGCAACGTCTGGCAGGGTACCTGCAGTGCTCTTCATTAAGACTCACCCTGTAACGCTGGTATCCCCGGTTAGGTGGGCATGAAACGCAACTTTCTGGTGTGGGTTTTCTTACCTGGATTCTGCACTGTACTTTCTAGCGCGCAGGCGGACATTTCGCCCGGAGTGGCGCGCATCAGCCTGATCCAGGGTGAGGTTTCGGCGCGGAGTGGCGACACCGGTGACTGGGCAGCGGCGGCGCTGAATCAGCCCTTGGTTGGTGGCGACGGGATCTCGACGGGAAACGGTTCCAAGGCCGAGGTGCAACTCGACCATTCGAACATCCTTCGTCTTGGGAACAACGCGCAGGTAAAAATCGCCACCGTGGAACGGGCGAAGATCGAGCGGGCGCAGATTCAGGTCCAGGTCGGGCAAGGGCTCGCATGCTACACCGTCTTTGAGGATTCCGAGGCCGAGGTCGAGATCGACACGCCGAATGCGGCCGTCCGGCCCACGTCGAAGGAAGGCATTTACCGCATCGAGGTGAACGGTTTTGAGACGCACGTGATCGTGCGGGCAGGAGCAGCTGACATTTCCACGCCCCAGGGAAGCACTCACGTAGAGACGGGCCAAGCCGCGACTGTACGGGGCACGACCGACGAGGCGGGAAGCGTGCTCGGCGGCGCGCCCTCCAATGACAGCTGGGATTCCTGGAACAACGACCGCGACGGAGAAATCCGCAACGCTCAATCGTGGAACTACACCAACCGATACTACGTGGGGAGCGAGGATCTCGATGCCTACGGACACTGGATCAACGTGCCGGACTACGGCCGGGTCTGGTCGCCGACCGTCGCCGAAGCCTGGTCTCCTTATCGCGCTGGCCGCTGGGTTTCGGAGCCGTACTGGGGCTGGACGTGGGTTTCGCACGAACCCTGGGGCTGGACGCCCTATCACTACGGCCGCTGGTTCCTCTATGGGAAGTCCTGGGTGTGGTGGCCGGGACCGGTTGACGGTGATGGCAACTATCGGCCGGAGTGGGCGCCGGCCTATGTGTCATTCTTTGGATTGGGCGGCCACCCGGGAAGTTCCACCGGGTTCGGGTCGGTGGGCTGGCTGCCGATTGGCCCGGGTGACTCCTTCTACCCCTGGTACGGACAGAAAGGTTCGCAATCGGACGTGGTTGATGTCAATGTCACCGATGCGGCCGGCATGACGAAACTCAATCGCGGAGTCGGCGGCATTGCCCCGCTGCGCGACGACGACGAGTTCTCCAATGTGGCCCTCGCCGCCGTCAATGTACGGATCCGCAAGGCCATTTCGGTGGTTCCCCAAGATCGCTTCGGCACCGGACGCTCTGCGTCGGCAACTGTGAGCCGCCGGGCTTTTCGTGGCGCGCGCATCATCACCGGGGAGCTGCCCATCGTTCCTTCCCGTGAAACCCTTTCGGCCACGAATCGTCCGTCGATCCCGTCGTCAATATCAATGATGAGCGGCGGACGACCCGAGCGGTTCTTCACGAAGAGGCAGCCGGCAGCGGCACTGCCGTTCGATAGGCAGTCGGCGCAGATACAGGAAGGTATCCAGGGGAATGCCCCGTTGGTTCCGGTCCGGGAGGTCACGCAGCTCGATTCAGTCGGCGCGGCGCGACCCAGTTCGCGAACTATGCCACTAGAGGACGGTATTGAAAGAACGGTCGAGCGGGCGAAAGATGCACCGAGCGGGCAGGGATCCAGATCCCAGTCCGGGAGGGGCTTGCGCGCTGCACCATCTCTAACTCCAAGGACGTCGAGATCGGCACACCGGATGATGGCGCAGGCACCTGTGAATCGGGGAGCTAAGCGACGTATGGCGTCGAGGTCGAGCGGGAACTCGCATCCTGCGCTGCTCTCGAGCGTTCCCGCGTCGACATCGATACACCGGGTGATGACACCGGCAACGGGGTCTCGGGTAGCGACGGCCCGTGCTGCGCAGAGTTACATCGATTCGGCCAACCGGCAAATGGACAGGGGCAACTACCAGGCGGCAATTGCTAACTATAAACGGGCCAGGCAAGTCGACGGAAACAGCAGCGCGGCGAGAGCCCGCCTGGAGCGCGCCCGTCGGGCGATGCAAGCGGAAAATGAGATCATAGCTACTCGGAGATAAACCATGCGCGTTACGACGCTGCTCGTCGGCAGTCTATTGCTATTCATGGTGGGGAGTGCCGCGGGTCGGACGACACGGGCACCACATGCTTCCCGGCCTCTTTCGGCCGCCGACGTCGAACACGGTCTTAAATCCGCCGTGCCGAACGCGCGCATGGCTGCGCTGGTAAAAAAGTACGGAGTTGATTTCGAGTTGACAGGCCCGGTAAAGCAGGAGCTTCGAAGCGCGGGAGCCAGCGACGGTCTTATTGTGGAGATTGGCCGTTCGCGAGCCCCCCTACCCATCGATGGAACCTCAGTAGAGCTGACTGGACACTCGCCGACTGGACATTCGATCGGTGCTCACGCCCATCTGTCGGCCAACACGCCCCGCGCTCATGCTCAACCGCTCGCTAAAGAACTACTGTCCCAAGCTGATAAGTACCGACTCGGTTCCGGTGTGGTCCGGAACGAAGCCAAAGCTGCCCAACTGTATCGCAAGGCAGCCGATATGGGTAACGCGGAGGCGGAGACGAGATTTGCCGAGGCCCTGTTCGATGGACGCGGCGTGGCGCGCGATCCCGCTGAGTCACTGGCGTGGCTGGAGAAGGCAGCGCGCCAGGGCAACGCTCGGGGCGAGTGCGACCTTGGCGTGATCCTGACAAGTGGTTTGGATACCGCTCAAGATCGCGCGAAAGGGCTGGGATACCTTCAGGCTGCGGCCCGTTTCGGCGATGGGTATGCGGAGGACAATCTGGGTCAATTCGAAGAGAGCGGGTTGATCGGTGATCCCAGCTCGAGCGAAGCCTATCGGCATTATCTGAAGGCCTCTGAGATGGGCTCCGCGTGGGGAGCATACAACGTCGCAAGAATGCATGAACATGGAATCGGTGTGTACAAGAACCCCACTGAAGCGCTGCGCTGGTATATGAAAGTGGTGTCCATCGAGGATCCGGATTTGCCCGGTCAGTGGAGCGATCTTCGCTCCGAGGCCGGGGCCATTGCCAGCGCAAATTTCCGAATTGGTGACATGTATGCTGTCGGCAACGGCGTTCCCAAGGATACCCACGAGGCGGAGAGGTGGTATAAGCGCGCTGTGGATATGGAGTCCGCCGGTGCACGGTCGGGATGGTTAATGGCGCAGGTTTATCTGGCGAATGCATACCTCCAAGCAAAGGGCGTTCCCCTGGCCTACGGTGAGGCGATGCACTGGATGAGAAAGGCAGCCGAAAATGGATATCGGCAAGCGCAAGTGAATCTAGGTTCAATGTATCGGGATGGGCAGGGCACACCTCAAAATTACGGCGAAGCTATGTATTGGTACCGTGAAGCGGCTGACCAGGGATCTGGGGTGGCAGAATGGATGATCGGCCGACTCTATTTTCACGGCAGCGGAGTGAACCGCGATTACACGGAAGCAGCGGTGTGGTTTCGAAGAGCGGCTGAGGCAGGTATACCCGTTGCGCAATCGGACCTCGGCATGATGTATTACCACGGCTACGGCGTTTCGAAAGACCTTGCGACTGCTCGAGCATGGCTACAGAAAGCAGCCGCCCGAGGATATGCCTCCGCAAAAGAGATGCTGCCCAAACTTGATGCGGGCGATTCTGTGAACGCGGATACCGCAGCGGATGTGGACCTCTCCTCGCGCCCTGCGCGGTTGCAGTAGGCACCTGTACTTCCGGGTCGTGGCTGAAAGACTGTTGCGCCCGCTTGCGGTCTTCTTGCGGTCTTCGCGGCTGTGCCGTTGATTGGAAACTTGAAAGGGGCTGACTTGAGCAGGCCAGTCGAAGTTACCGCGCAAGCACTGGCTGTGAGCCGAGAGGGCAGTCGAGGGTAATAAGGTTCCCGCCGAGCACTAGCGAACAACAACGAACCATCATCAACTATACTCAGACAACTGTGCGCGACTGAATACCGCCGGGGAAGAGTGTGAACCGCGCGGTTCTCCGAAGGTGTTCGACCCCTTCGGGGAGATGAGGTGTCCTTTGCAACGTGCTCTGATCACAGGAATCACCGGGCAGGACGGTTCCTATCTAGCGGAACTGCTTTTGTCCAAAGGCTATGAAGTGCACGGAGTCATTCGTCGTGCCAGCACATTCAACACCGGCCGAATAGACCATATTTATGTGGATCCGCACCTTCCCAACGTTCGTATGTTCTTGCATTACGGCGATCTCTCGACCGGCGGACAGTTGATCGATCTCATCTACAGCATCCGTCCCGACGAGGTGTACCACCTAGGCGCTCAAAGCCATGTCATGGTCAGCTTTGAAAATCCGGAGTACACGGGCGACATCACGGGGTTGGGGACAACCCGGCTTCTGGATGCCATCCGCCGGAGCGGCGTGGCCACCCGTTTCTACCAAGCCAGTTCCTCGGAGATGTTCGGCGCGGCGCCACCGCCCCAGAACGAACAAACGCCTTTCCATCCCCGCAGCCCATATGGAGCAGCGAAGGTTTACGCCTATTGGGTGGCCATCAATTACCGAGAGGCATACGGGATGTTCTGCAGTAATGGAGTGTTATTCAATCACGAAAGCCCACGACGGGGACCGACATTCGTCACCAGAAAAATTACGCGCGCGGTTGCACATATTCTGGCCGGCAAACAGGACAAACTGTATTTAGGAAATCTGGAGGCGAAACGCGACTGGGGTTACGCTCCAGAATACGTGGAGAGCATGTGGAAAATTCTGCAGAGCGAACGTCCCGACGATTATGCGCTCGGCACGGGCGAGTCGCACACCATTCGCGAGTTTGTTACCGAAGCGTTTGAATATGCCGGCTTGGACTGGCGAAAACACGTTTCCATTGATGATCGCTACAAGCGGCCTGCAGAAGTCGACTCTTTGCGCGCCGACTCGAAGAAAGCGGAGCGTGACCTGGGATGGAAACCTAAAATCAGTTTTCGCGAGTTGGTGCGCATCATGGTGGATGGAGACATGGAGTCTCTGGGACTTAGGTCTCCTGGCCAAGGCGCAGCAATTTTGCGCGAAAAGTGCGGCGCATGGCATCAGTGGAATAACAGCGTCTCCGATAACCTGAAGGCGGCTGCGGGAGCTGTGCTTGGGTAATGAAATTGGTTTTTGGGCCGACAAGACGGTTCTCGTGACCGGAGGCGGCGGGTTTCTCGGGCAACATGTTGTCGCAAAGCTGAATGCCGCTGGCTGCGTCAAAGTGGTCGCGTCGAGCAAGAGCGAGTACGACTTACGCGAACGGGAACAAATTGTCCGCCTCCTCACGAATGCGAAGCCAGACTTAGTCATCCACTTGGCGGCGTCGGTGGGTGGTATCGGAGCTAACCAATCGCATCCCGCCGAGTTCTTTTACGACAATGCCATCATGGGGATAGAACTCATCGAACAGGCGAGGCGCCTGAATGTTCGCAAGTTTGTGTGCCTGGGAACAATCTGCGCTTACCCGAAGTTTGCTCCCCTGCCGTTTTGCGAAGAAGATCTTTGGAATGGCTACCCGGAAGAGACCAACGCACCCTATGGACTGGCGAAAAAGATGTTGCTGGTCCAGTCGCAGGCATACCGGCAGGAGTACGGGTTCAATTGCATTTATCTGTTGCCCGTAAACCTTTATGGCCCCAAAGACAACTTCGATCCGCAAACATCGCACGTGATTCCAGCGTTGATAAGGAAGATGCTGGAGGCGAAGACACGCGGCGAACGCACGGTTACATTATGGGGAACAGGGACGGTTTCGCGTGAATTCCTGTATGTGGAAGATGCGGCGGAGGCTATTTTGTTGGCCGCGGAACGTTACGATAAGCCAGAACCGGTGAACGTCGGATCAGGAAATGAGATCAGCATTCGGGAATTGGCGGCTTTGCTCTGCAAACTGACGGGGTTTGAAGGCGAACTCGTCTGGGACCGAACGCAGCCCGATGGCCAACCCCGCCGTCGCCTGGACGTCACCCGAGCTGAACGCGAGTTCGGTTTTCTAGCCAGAACTTCGCTGGCGGCGGGACTACGACAAACGATCGAATGGTACGAGAAGTGTGGGACGCCTCATAAGGGCAGAATCTGATTGTGGAATTCGCGCCGTCGCCAGTCTCCTTCCTGTCAATCCTCTTTATCGTCAATCCTCGACAACCGGAGTAGCGATCTTGACCCGATTGGGCGCGCCGAGCAGATGTTTCAGTGCGCGGGGGACGTAGATCGCGCAGGGAAGCATGACGACAGAGAGATAGGCGATCAGGGTTGCCACGGAACAGCAACAATGCCATAACGGCTGGTGAGGTAGATCTTGGCGGCGGGGCACGTGACTCCGAAGATGGAGGCCACGATGATCTGGAAGCGCATGATGCTGGCGCCGCTGAGAAACATCGCGATGGTGGCTCCGCAACATTCCACGATAGTCCAGAGAGCGAGGCCGAGAAGCAGAACGAAAGGGGGCGGGATGCGCGGGCCAATCCACCCGGCGAGCAGGCGATGCGCGATGAACAGCATCGTTATCGACGCGACCGCGGCGAAACCGAAAGCCAAGACAAACGAACGTTTGAGAGTTCGGCGCACCCAGGGGATATCGCCGCGCGAGATGGCTTCTCCATAGGCGGGCCAGAGCGTTGTAGCCAGCATGGCGACCATCAGGGAAATCAGCGAGAACATGCGTTGCGAGCACGACAGCGAAACTCCGCGGAGACGTTGCGGGTTTACGAAATCAGAGAGAAAAAAGGAAAAGCGGTTGCGTTGCGGACTTTATCCTGCACTCTACTCTGCACAATGTTGCGTTTGTCTTTCGGCAGACCGCGGCGCTACTGCACAGTCAGCGTGGTATAGCCGGAAACGCCGTCCAGAGTCGCGGAGATGTTCGCTATTCCCTTTCCGGTGGAGAACGCGATGCCGCCACGAGTCACTACGGCAATCGCGGGATTCGACGTCGTCCACTGTACGTATGGCGTCACGACTTGCGTAGTCGAATCGCTGAACGTCGCCGTGGCCGTGAAGGACTGCGCCAGGCCCAGCATGACAGCGCCATCGGCGGGCGTGACTGTCATAAACTGTGGAGTGGCCGCAGTCACGATCACCGAAGCGACGCTGCTGGCGCCGCCCGCCGTGGCAGTAATGTTTACGGTTCCGGCCGCGAGCCCGGTTACAACTCCCTGGCCAGTAGCACCGGTAACGTATCCCGGAATTCCCGGATCATTACTGATGGTGGCGACGGACGAACTTCCCGAGGACCATTCGACTGAACTTGTCAGATCCTGCCTGCTGCCATCGGCAAAAGTACCGATCGCGATCAAGCCGCAGGGCACTTGTTCGGCGAAACTGATGGGAGGCGGCGGAGTGGCCGGATCCAGAGGGGGACAATTCGACAGCGGATTCGAAACCGTGGCCGCGCAAATGTCGATCCGGGTCAAAGCTCCGGGATTGACCAGCAGCGAGCTTGAACCAATCTGCGAGTTGCGAGTTGCGCTGACACTTGTCTGGCCCGGCCCACCTGCGGCGGCGTAGCCGAAAGAACTCACCGTTGCGATGGCGGCATTGGTCGCGCTCCAATCAGCGATCAGAGTGAGGTCTTGCTGAGTCCCATCGCTGAATGCCCCCGTGGCAACATACTGACGGCCGCCTCCGGATGTGACCGAGGCTGTTCCGGGAGCAACCATGATCCCGCTTAGTTGCGCATTACTGACATTCAGTGGTGCGGAGGCAGCAACGAGATTTCCGTGAGCATCGGAGAAACTGGCCGAGATGTTGGCGGTGCCGGGGGCCACTCCCGTCGCGAGTTCCTGCAATCCGCTCGCGTAGGCCACGGTTGCGACCCCCGGATTGTCGCTGGCCCAGGAGGAGGCGCTGCTGATGTCCTGCTGAAACGTGCCGCTGCTGTCAGAGAACGTGGCGACCGCAATCACATTTTGGGCCGCTTCCGCAGCGATCGTACTATTCGAAGGACCTACCGCGAGCGCTTTGATCGTCGAATCCGACACTAACAACGATGTGCTGCCATTTTGGCCGAGGCTCGCGGTGACCGTCGTCGTTCCCGGCCCAAAGGCGAGCGCCAACCCGGTGGATCCTCCGATGCTGGCGACGGCAGAATTCGATGAACTCCAGGTTATGCCGGGCGTGTGCGTGACGTCGAGCGAGCTGCCGTCCTTGAAAACTGCCACAGCGCGCATCTGATAGTGCGTAAGGTTGGCAATTTTCACAGCGGGAAGAATGTTGAGTGCCGATACGGAGCTCGCATCCACGGTAGCGGACGTAGTTCCGTTGACCGCGCCCGAGCTGGCGGTAATCGTCGTGTTGCCCAACCCAATGCCCGTCACGACCCCGAGAGAACTAACGCGGGCAATCGTTGGGCTCGATGAAGTCCAGTTCGCGGTTTCGCTGATGTTCTGCTGCGTGCCGTCGTCGAAGCTTCCGTTGGCGACGAATTGCTGAGAAGTCGCAAACGGTACAGCCGTGCCTGCGGGTGTCACGGAGATCGAGAGCAGATTGGCGTTCGAGACAGTCAGAGAAGAGGCGGAACTGCTAACCGTCCCGAGTGAAGCCGAGATGCTGGTCGAACCTGGAGACGCGGCCAGCGCCAAGCCTTGCGTCCCGGGCGAAGAACTGACGGTGGCGATTGCGGATTGGGTTGAGTTCCATGCCACCAGCGACGTGATGTCCGGAGACGTTCCGTCGTTGTACTTGGCGGTGGCAGTGAACTGCTGGGCCGTTCCCTTCGCGATCTGTGCGCTTGCGGGACCGATCGTGATCCCCGTCAATTGGGGAACAACGGTGAGAACACTGCTTACTTGAAATATCTTGAGACTTACAGGATCCTGAATCGACCCGGTGATGATGACCCTCCCGGAGCCAACCGCCGTAGCGACACCTTTATTGTCCATGGTGGCGACGGTCGTGTCTGCGCTAACCCAGGTAAGCTGATTCGTAATGTCCTGCGGATTGCCGAAGCTGTATTGACCTATCGCAACGAACTGTCTCGTAGCCGGCGGAGACAAGCTCAACGTGAGTGTCGGGTTGGTCGGTGTCAGGGAGACGGCCGTCAAACTGGCGCCACCGCCGGTTCCGAGCAACCCGTTTTTCCCCCCGCAACCGGAGAGAGCGATCATGGCACAGGTCATTGTCAACAGAATCGAAGTGGACAGAATAGAACGTCTAACCATTCAGGGCTCCTGCAAGCGGGGCGAAACACCCGCACAAATTAACGTCCTTGTGTTTCAAACTCGGGTCCCGCTACGCCCGCCTTACACGCGCTTTGCTACTTTCCTGACCCTGACCTCGCGCTAGGTGGCGTTTCTTTCGTCGCCTCGCGAATCTTCGGGTCTGTAGTCTTGATCTGAAGTTTTAGCCAATCAAACACCCGCCCGTCGGAAGCGACCTCACCGTAGAACGCGATACTCGTCTCCAACCGGCGATGTTCCGCCGTCGGGGGGAGCGCGGCTTCCATTTGTTTCTTTGCTTCTTCGGGCGTTCTGGGGAAATCGTCGTTCAGCTGGTTAAGCCGGATGCGCCGCGTCTTCAGACCGGGCAGTAGCTTGACCGGATCGAAATCGGCGACTTTTTTCAGGAACTCAGGCTTCACATACGCTGGGCGTTCTTCATCTGGAATCACAGCGGACTTTTGCATCCAAACCGGCCAGTCTCCCCACGGGTCGAGCAGGTCGATGGCTTTGATTCGGGAATCGACGGAAGCAGCCATCACTGCGATTGTGCCGCCCGCCCCTGCTCCGAATACGCCAACGTTGCCCATGTCTACGTCGGCGCGGTCGGCAAGGTAGTTCAGCACCATCTGCACATCATGCGCTGACTTCGCCAGCGCCTCCTGAAGCTCACTAACGAACCACTCCTTCATCGGCCGGTCGTGATAACGCTGCCCATTGAGGGCGGGAACGAACCCAACCGCCGCATAACCGCCCGCGGTCGCGCGCCGGCACCAATCGTCGTCGCCAAAAATGTCGGTCTCCGCGGGATAGTCGTAGAGATAAATTGCGACCGGAGGCTTCCGGACCTTCGCGGGCCGAACCACATAGAGATAGATCGGGTCGGCGGGCCGCCAACTGAGTGTGACCCACTCGCTGATGTAATCGGGTTCCTGGTCTCTCTCAACCAGCTCGGGAGGCTCTGAATGCAATGGGCTACTGGCGAGCGACGCGGCGGAAAAGTCCTCCGCACCCAAAGCACGGGTGGATTGAGCGGACGCCGTGGGACACATAGCAAGCGCGATCCAGGTGACCCACCCTAAAGCAATGCGAAACAGCGGCCTCATAAAGGAATACTTATGCTCCATCAAGACTTCGCTTGGAACGACATCCTCCCGGGCATAGAAGCAAAAGAAGGCAGGCTGGCCGGACGGTCAACCTGCCCTTCACGCTCTTGGTTTGATCTACCGCGAGCTAGTTGTGGCCGGGCGTAAGATCGCACGCCCCGCCTGGCCAGCCGCCGGTGATCAGCTTGTTGCCGTTGAGGTGGACATTGATAAAGCTTGCGTTGGGACCGCCGATTTTGAACGGGCAGCCGCCCACGTCGCCACCATTCTCTGGACTGTTAGAGATCGTTCCACTGGTCACACCCCCAATCTGAAAGTGGGAACGCAGGTAGGGCATGCCGGGATCACCATCGGGAGTAGCGACGGCGGGAACGAAGTCCGGCACGGTGGCGTTGATTTCGTTCTGTGCGGCCGTAACGAGAGCCTGAGCGTTGGTGAGGTTGGAGCCGCTTTTATCGGTGACCAGGCGCAGGATAGACCAGGCCCGATAACTCCCGTCGCGCAGGTGCGGGAAAGAAGTACCCGCAGTGGCGGGGCAGGGAGCGGTGCAAGTTGGGAGCACGCCGTTGCTGTAGGTCGTAGCGATTCCGTCTACGCCGTCCAGGGTCACGTAGCGGCCGACGCCGGTGGAACCGGCAATGGCAGAGACGTTGCCGAAGGAGAAGAAGGCGTAACCAATGCTGTCGGCAAGATTCTTGATCCCGCCCACGCCCGTGACACCGCTGATCACTGCTCCCGTACCAATGGCACGGAAGCGCGTTCCGCCATCGGTACTGGCGAGATCGAGCGGGTTGGGGCAGCCGAGGCCGGGGCAGGCGCCGGTCGCGAGGTTGATGCCCTTCTCCTGAGACTTCTGTGGGGACGCGAAGTTGGGTGAGAGACGGACCCGGAAGACATTGAATTCAGTGGTATTCATCGTTCCCGAGAGAGGCTCGCGCAGGATCACACTTAAGGGGTTAGCTCCAACGCCACCAGGGAGATCGCTGGCCAGGCCCTTGGTACCGCTGAACACGTTGCCCGCCACTGTGTAGGTAATATCCTTGAACCCACCGCCGCTCAAGCCCGGGCCGGTGTTGTTGTAAACAAAAATGATCGGTGCCGCTCCGACCGGGATCGTAGTCGTAGGTGGCGTGAGGCTGAGGGTGAAGGGGTCCTTGTGGCCGGAAAGGACAAACTGGACTGGTGTTGCGGCTCCGCCCCACGTGCCTTTGATTTGACAGCCGATGAGAGCTGTCGCGGCGGGACAATTTGTACTGGGACTACCGTAGCCAAGGCCATTGAGATTCGTGGCGTTGTAGGCTGCTAGAATCCGCTTGGTAGCGTACTTTGCGTCTTCCGGACGAATGTCAGTCAGGGCAGCGGTGAAGCTGGTCTGAACTGCAGTGACAACGGTCGAAGGCAGGGAGGTCTCGTCAGCCTGGGTCAGGTTGGTTTGTCGGTTGAGCATGATGCTGGCCGCAACCTTGTTCTGGCCGGGTGTGGTCAAAACGCCCGAATCGACTTGGAGCGAGCAACGCGGCTTGGCAAAGAAACATCGATTACCCACGACCGAGTCCACACTCAGATAAGCCCAAACGCTGATGGGCGAGGTGTTGTTGTCCCATACCACCCATAGAGTGCCGCCTTCTACGGGAATGCCGCTGTTACGGCTATCGAATGCCTGCGCGAAGTTCTGGTTGTCGCCAGTGTTCTTGCCACTAATGCTGTAATGACGACAGTCGCTGCCGCTGCGCGCCGAGCAAATATCGCTAAACGCGCCAACCGCAACGGCATTGAACATCGCCGAAGAGCCCACTCCCATGAATTTGACGCCCTGGGCGTTCGCTGCTGAGGTTAGTCCGAAGACCGCGGCCAAAGCCACGACCGCAAGAATCGCTTTTGTTCCTCTCATTTGAATATTCTCCTTAGAGCCTGGGTTAGTAATTTTTCCTACGTCTTGGAGCATGATTGTCGCTCGGACCCGCCTTGGCGCCCGGTAGAATTCCCTGCTGTCTCAGGACGCTGCAGACACGACGGCATTCCGAGGCGCTCCTTACACCACTAGAACTCCGCGGGGGAGCGAGAGCTTCCGTGGTTCGAGTGCGAGAGAACTATCGCTCAGGGCTGTTAATCGGAAGTGACAGCAAGATGAACGGGAGGTTAAATTCCGAGGCCGCAGGCCGCAAAACCGTGCGCACTGTGGATTCAGTCGCAGGAGCGTCTCGTGTAGGTAACCGGCAGACACTACTTCCTTCGAACCGGCCGGGTGAGGTTTTGCGCGGTGAAAGTTCCCAGACTCTCTGCCTTCGTAGTTCACGGGCTAGTTCACGACTTGAACCAAACTCTTCCCGACGGTGGTGAATACGGTGCCCTGAAACTTCGCGTTGATCGTCGTTGAACCCTTCTTCAACGAGGACAACGCGATCGACGCCACCCCGCCGGACACCGGGACTACCCCAATTACGTGACCGGCTGCTTTGAACGTAACGCTGCCGACGGGCGCGGTTCCGGTGGCGGTAACGGTCGCGGTGAAAGTGACTGCCTCACCCTGGACCGACGGATTTTGCGAGGATGACAGGACCATCGATGTGGGTATCGCGGAGCCCAAGTGCACCGATCCAATCGCCAGGTAATCGGGGACGCCGGCGAAACTAATCGATCCGGCAGTTGCGCTCAGCGGCACGGCCACCGCAGACCAAACGCAAAGCTTGTAGGTATTGCAGCCTGAGTTGTTCGGAGGCAGCGTGACGCTGGCGAGAATGCTCCCGGTGGCGTTGGGCCCGGCATAAACAGTAGCGCTCCCAGTCTGCAGCGCCGAGTAATAGAACCACACAGCGATCCCGACGCCGTTCGTCGCCGTCATCGTCACGGGGTTTCCGGTCTGGAAAAACATCACCGGATTTCCGCCGGGATTGTTGATGAAATTTCCGGAGCCGCCCTTGCTGGCTGAGATGATAGTCTGGGCGTTGGCCGTAAACTGCAGGCCAAAGTTCGGGCCCGGTCCGGATCCCAGACTGCCCGTTCCCCCGTTGTAAAACTGATCGATGAATTCCAGGTTCTTCAGGCGGCCGAAGTTTACAACGCCCTTTGTTTGTGCTTCCGATTGTATGGGCAGAAAAAGCAGGAACAGGGCAAGGAACCGAATTCGAGAGCTGGGCACGGCTTTCTCCGGGGAATGAGCTGGCTTCTGAATCTGCAACTCTCGGCGCTGAATGTTACGTCGGAATTACGGTCATGTTAAAGGATCGTGAATTCCGGCGGCCGGCTTGCAGCAGAGAACGCGACTCTTGTCCTCGAAATTGCTGGCGATGCTCCACTTACGATCTTCACTTGAAATTAACCAAGGCGTCATATTGCCGTAACAATTCTCCGGTACTCCTTGACTCCTTTGGTTCGAGGTATGTTTTTTGTGAAGGCCCTCAAGTGTCGATTGCATTTTGCGTCCTTTTTCCTGGTTCTGGCCCCGCTTTCATGGGCGCAGGTACCAATCGGACCCGATCTGATTCCGCCGACGGTACAAATTCCGGAGCCGCCAGCGGGCGCGAAACCGCCCAGCGCGCCGACGACCCAGGCCGCTGCGCCGGTCAAACCGTCCCCTCATAAAGCGGACGAGGTTCAGGTCTACGGCGCGGTCACCGACCAATCGACCGCAGTGCTTCCAGGTGCGAGCGTCACGCTCACCAACGCGTCGGGCGTAACTCAGAGCACCACCAGCAATGCACAAGGTCAGTACTTCATCAACGCCGCTCCGGGAACCTACTCACTCAAGATTGCCGCCAAGGGATTCAAGGATTTCACGTCAGAGAATCTGCTTCTCACTGCCAACCAGGAAATTGAAATGGATGGCGCGCTTGAACCAGCGGCAGCCAGTCCCGAGAAAGTCGACGTTGTCGGCCAGACTGCGGGCCAGGTCGAAACTGAAAAGGCGGAAGTCAACGAGGTCATCACCGCGAAGCAGGTGGAGGAGACGCCACTGAACGGCCGCAATTTCGTCAGCATGTTGACCTTCGCTCCGGGCGTCAGCAATCAGAGCGGACAGGATGAGGCTCTGGTGGGCGTGAAGGGGAGTGTCAAGTTCAGCGTCAATGGCGGCCGCGTCGAATACAACACCTTCAGCGTGGATGGTACCGACGTTTTGCACGCCGGGATCCACGGCAGCGAAAGCACGCTGGTGGTCTTTCCCAGCCTGGATGCGATTAACGAACTCAAGGTTCTAACCTCAAACTATGGCGCCCAGTACGGCCGCAGCGCCTCGGGAACCATCCTGGTCGATACCAAAACGGGCGGCTCTTCTCTCCACGGCGGCGTGTATTACTACGGGCGCAATGAAATTTTCAACGCCCGAAATTTCTTCGATGCGACGCTGCGCGCCCCGCTTTATCGCAAGAACGATTTCGGGGGCACCATCGGCGGGCCGGTTTTTATTCCCAAACTCTATCCCCACCGTGACCGCACATTCTTCTTTTTCTCCGAAGAGTTCCGCTTGGAAAAAGATCCTACCGACAACAATTTCAATCAGGCGGTACCTTCGCTCGCAGAACGGCCGTCTACGCGGACCAACAAAGACGGCGCGCAGTATATCGGCGCCGATTTCAGCGATGTGTGTCCGGTGTTGCCCCCAAATGTTCCCATCGTTTCCTACAATCCGGTGCAGTTTCCCGACTGCCCTCATATCCAGGCCGGCACAACCTTGCCCTATAACATCGTTGGCTACCACGACAGCATTCTCACCGGCAATCCCCCGATTGACCCGGTTGCAGCGGCCCTCGCCGGCTCGGGAGTGATTACCGACCCGAATGCCGGCAAATTCCAGGCCTCGGGGATGATTCCTCTTCCGAACTCCTCAGTAGGGTGCAACTCCACCGTCGGATCTTGTTACGACTTCGCTTTCGCGCAGCCTACTTACTGGCGTGAGGAGTTATTCCGCATTGACCACGACATCCGACCGGGAAAACTTCGAGCCACGTTCCGATATATCCATGACTCGTGGGATACGACAGAGCCGCGACCGATCTGGGGTTATGTGCGCAACAGTTTTCCGACCGTGCAGGGCCGTTTGTTTGGACCGGGCACAAGTTCCGTGGCTCACCTGACGCAGACCGTATCGAGTTCGCTGCTGAATGAGGTGATCGTGAGCTATACGGCGTCGCACATCAGCCTGGCGACGCGTCCCGCGCCGGGTGTCAGCATTCAGCGCCCTGCCGCGATCGACGGACTCCAAGGGTATCTTTTCAACAACTGCTTTGGAGGCGTAAAGCAAGGCGACGGCACGTGCACAGCCGGTACAGGCAAGTTGTCAGGCGTTACGCTCGCGCCGGGGAACCTCGCCTACGGCGGCGGCTTCTCGGTTGATCCGGGCTACGCTCCCTGGCAACTGGCGAATCCGACCTGGAGCGGGCGGGATGACATCAGCAAAGTCATTCGCCGGCACACGGTGCAGATGGGCATCCAAGTGATTCTGGGCCAAAGAAATGAGATCAACGCAACCAATGGCCCCAATACCGGTGACGTGCAGGGTCTGTTGAGCTTCAGCAACTTCGGCAATGCCAATCTTTTCACCGGAAACGAATATGCCAATCTCCTGACCGGCGCTATCAGTTCGTTCCAGCAAGACAGCGCGCAGCTCAAATATCACAACCGTTACGAAATCTATGAGCCCTACGTGCAGGACGACTGGAAGGTGAGCTCGCGCCTGACGTTGAACATGGGCATAAGATTCAGCTTGTTCGGCAATTATCACGAGAATAATGAAGAGGCGTGGAATTGGGATCCCACCAAGTTCATGACGCCCGACAAATTTCTAAAGTTTGAACAGGACGGCCGTCTGAAGTACAAGGGCAAGATAATTCCGGTTCCAACCGGTCCCGGCGATGTCAGCCCGTTCCTTGTCAATGGACTCGTCGAATGCGGAACGTACGCTTCCGGGGCACCCTCGACCTGCATGAAGGCGCACCGGTTCAATCCGGGGCCGAGAATCGGATTTGCCTTCGATCCTCGCGGAGATGGCCGCACTTCGATTCGTGGCGGCTACGGCATATTTTTTGAGCATGGTACGGGAAGCGAGGCCAACACCGGTTCGCTGGTGGGCAGCGCTCCCCTCAATTTTACGATGACGCAACTGGCGCCCTCAGGGCTCGGCGCTGTCTCCGCCTATCCATGCATCGGCGGCATCGGCAACCCCAACGACCCCAACGTTACCTGTCCATTCGGACCGGGCGCCTACCCGATTGACGTAACCTCGATTCCCCGCAAAGCGATATGGCCTTACGTACAGCAATGGAGTTTCGGAGTGCAGCGCGAACTCTCTCACAGCCTGGTGTGGGGAGTGGCCTACGTGGGAAGCAAGGGAACGCACCTGACCGCGGTAGAGCAGCCGAATTCTTTCTCACCGGTGACCGCGCAGGGCAACAATGGCATTCTGCTCAATGGCAATCCTTACGGTCCGAACCAGCCGATCCTCAATAACGCACAACTTTTCGGGGCTCCCGATTGTGCAAATCCTTCGAACAACGTCAACAACCCGGTTTTCTTCGTCAACGGCGTTGCCATCAACAAGACGCAACCCGCGTACATCAATCTGCTCGCCGCCTGCGAGTATGTAAACGCGCAGGGTCTCCCGCCGATTAACGCGTACCGGCCATATCGCGGACTGCAGAAGATTTTCTCTTTGCAAAATGTGGGCGATTCGAACTACCACGCTTTCCAGACCACTCTGCGCAAAACGCAGGGTTCGCTTACCCTGGATATGTCGTACACCTACAGCCACTCTATCGACGACTCCTCCGATCGGAACGACACCACGATCGTCAATACGCTGGTGCCTGCCGCCAACAAGGCAAGCTCGAACTTCGATCAGCGCCACTTGCTGAACATCAACTACACCTGGACGCTGCCGAATCTCAAGTTCGATTCGAACCGGGTGCGCACCTGGGCGAAAGATGAGCCGGAGCCGGAGGCGGAGGCGGAGGAGCCAGCCTCGGCCGGCTTCTTCGATCGCGCGGCTACGAGGTTACTGTCAAACTGGGCGCTCTCAGGCGTAACCACGATTCAGAGTGGAACTCCGTTTACCGTGATCAATAGCGGCTATGGCGCGCTCGGAATTTCGGTTCCCGACAACGCTGGCGCCGCCGGCGGGATCTCTTCCGTCGCTTCATTCCCGGATGTGGTGGGCAATATTCACGATCCGGCACCGGTCGGGGCGAATAACTCGAAGAGCTTTGGACCGACGCTGGGAAATCCGGCGGCATTCGCAGCGCCGCGCGGACTGACCTTCGGCAATGCCGGACGCAACCTGCTCAACAACCCCATGCGCTGGAATTTCGATGTGACACTGATGAAGACTTTTAGGATCAAGGAAGGCACCAGCCTTGAATTCCGTTCGGAGGTTTTCAACGTCTTCAACCACACCCAGTTCCGGGTCTATGACCCCAGCCCGAACTTCGGAAACCGCGCGAACAACACGGTCAGTTGTTACGGCGTTCAATCATTCAACGCAGCCGGCGACGCGCAAACCGACTGCCTGACCGGCAACGCGTTTCTGCATCCGGTCAATGCTCACCGCCCGCGCACCATGCAGTTTGCCTTGAAACTGAGCTTCTAGTATGAGCGTCCAGTATGGAGAGATAGATTTCGTGAAAGATCTGGGTTGTGGCCTCGCCATTCTTCTTATTTTGCTTATCGGCTGTGGCGGCGGCAGCAAGAGCGGAGCTGGTGGTGGCTGCTGCGGCGTTCCGGGAATTAATGTCGAGGTTGTTTCTCCCACGGGAGCCGCAGCTATCGACGGCAACCAGACCCTGGCGATCACTGTGAAGGTCACAAACGACTCCTCGAATGTCGGCGTCACTTGGACGGTAGCGCCTGCAGTCAAGGGAGGTCCGACCGGAACCCTATCCGGGCAGATGGCTTTGTCGGTGACTTTCACTCCGCCCACGGCCGTCACCGCGCCGGTGCAAGTGATGGTCATCGCAACTTCCGTGGCCGACACGACGCGATCGGCGTCGATTCCCATCGCCATATATCCGCCGCTCGCCGCCTATACGAACTCAACCTATCTAGGCTTGACCACCGCCTTTCTAAATTCGAATTACGTCTGCATTGGCAGCGGGGACATTCAAACTGCCTGCGAGGTCGCCGTGTTGGGAGGGCCAATCGACCCCGGCACAGGAAATTCGCTGCCCGTAACATGGTCGCTTGGCAACACCTTACTACCGCCCGGATTGGAGCTGGCGCCCGCGCAAACCATCTTGCAGCCGCCGCCCCCGCCCGCACCCCAGAACTCGTCCGCGATCGCGATCATCGGGACCCCAACAATGTCGGGCATCTTCACGTTCAGTCTTACCGCTACGGACGCGACGGGGAACTCGATAACGCAATCGTTCACCATAAGCGTAGCGCCCACGCAGCTAAAAGTGGTTACCCCCACAGTCATGGAATTCGTCCGGGACGCCCCGCCTGTCGCACCATATGCGCCATATGCGCCGATACAGCTCCAGGTGAGCGCCGGCGTTCCACCTTACACCTGGAGCGTGGCGCCAGGCTTCACTTTACCGAGCGGAATACACCTAAGTTCGAGCGGAGTTATCTCCGTGGACAAGTCGTACACCCCGCCCGGCAACTTCGGCTTCGCAGTGCAAGTAATCGATAGTCAGACGCCGGTTCCCGCTCAGGGTATCTTTCCCTCACCGGGGGCAAACGGCACCTTCCCCGCTCTCATCAATATCGGAATTTCTGACGCCGACACCCCTCCAGCCGGTGCTAATAACTATCCCTGCGCGACCGACACAGCCGATAACGCTCTCACTCCGCCAGGCAGCATTTATGCGTTTGTGTTGAGCGGCTTCGACTCGAATGGACCGGTAACTCTCTCTGGCAGTTTCACCGTCGTCGACAACAACGGCAACCTCGCAGGAGTCGAAGACATCATCCACTCGACCGGCCCCCAGCTACTGGCGCAGCCCCTCACCGGAAGCTCCATCTCGGCCGATCTCCTCTCGAACCACGGCTGTCTGACGCTGGCCACTTCGAGTTCCATCACCCAGTTCCGTTTCGTCCCAACTGCGCAGGACCCCTCAACCGTTTACACGGAGGGCCGCATCATGGAGTTCGACGACACGACCGGAACCGGGACACGGACCTCGGGATACTTCCGCATGCAGAGCAAACCGGCGTTCACGACGCCAGCTGGCACGTTTGCCTTCCGCTTCTCCGGTTGGGATGCCAGCACAAAGCATTTCGCCATGGCGGGAACAACCACCACGCAGGCAGGATTGCTCTCTTCCATCTCCGCCGACGTAAACGATGGCGGCTCATTTTCCGGCGCGTTGACCGGTGGCAGCGGCACAATCGGCGTCCCCGACACGGCGACCGGCCGGGGCACTGCCACGCTCAGTGTGGGACCAACGACCTACGACTGGATCTACTACATCGTGGACGCAAACCATTTGATATTCAACTCGGCCAATGGACAACCTTTGATAACGGGAGAGGCCACCTCTGCTAGCGCCGGTACTTTCTCGCAAGCGACGCTGAGCAACAGCCACATTTTCCGCATGGGAGGCGACGCTCCCGGCAGTCCCGACGTTGCAGTGGGCGGGCTCCACTTTGATGGGTTGGGCGCGGTGAGCGGCACCGACTACGAACGAAGCGGGGGAACGGCAAACGCCGCGACTATCTCGGCGCAGTATGTGGTCGATCCCACCACCGGCCGTTTCACCTTCGCAGGAACCGGTATTCCGGTCGTGGGATACGCGCTCGGCACGTCCTCTAGCGGCATCACCGGATATCTCGTGGGCACGGGTGTCTCAGCAGCCTCAGGCACGATGGAGTTTCAAACAAACTCGTACCCTCCGGGTTATCAATTCGGACCAATCATTGGACAGTATGGGCTGGGCACTGACGAGATGCTGGATGCCCAATCCACGGTGACAATCGGCAATGAATTTCCAGCACGCAATGGCCAACTCGACACCAGCGCTCCCCAGGTTAATTACCTTTATTCCAGCAACCTCACCGGCCTGATCCCGTTTCAGGAGTTCGATCTTTTCCACTACACCTGGAGCGCCGACGGCTCTGGCACCTACGGCGGCAATACGTACATGGTGACCAATGGATCGGCTAAGGGGGCAAGATTTTTCTACATCGATACTTCGCCGCTGAACGCACATCCGGCGGTCGTTGTCGGTCAGTGCTGGACTAATTGTCAACCAAATTAACTGTGCTTTAACACTGACGCAACATTGCTGCAACAAAGTCTCTCTAGTGTCACTTTGGGACTATTCACCAAAGCTCTTTATAAGTGAAGGTCTTGGAGAGCGAGGCTCTCCTTCTGGCCATGGATCCTTTGGAGACAACAGACAAACCGCGTTACCTCGACCTGATCTACGTCGTCGAAGACGATCCCGATGTGTCGCAGCTGATCGAACACAACCTGCGAACGGCCGGATATGAAGTCTCCACATTTTTCTCCGGGGCGCCAGTGGTTCCCATGGCAGCCAAGGTGCAACCAGCGCTGTTCCTCCTCGATATCATGCTTCCCGGGATGAGCGGCTTCGATCTCTGCCGCCAGATTCGTCAGCACGAACGACTGGGCAAGACGCCCATCATTTTTCTTTCCGCCAGAACTCAGGAGCTAGATCGCCTTCAGGCCTTTGACGCGGGCGGAGACGGATACATCACCAAACCTTTCAGTCCCCGTGAGTTGATTGCGCGCGTCCGCAACGTTCTTCGGGTTCAGCCGGACGCCCCCGGTCACGAGATTATTCAGTTGGGAGACTTGGAAATTGATATCGCTTCGATGACGGTGCGCGTGCAGGGCACGACCGTCCTTACTACGGTCCGCGAGTTCCGGCTTCTCGAATATCTGGCCCGGCATCGGGGGCGCGTTTTTACCCGCGACCAGTTGCTTGATGCCGTGTGGAAGGAAGGCTCCTTCGTGACGCCACGCTCGATTGATGTATTTGTGCGGCGGCTGCGAGAGAAAATCGAACGGGATCCGCGGCATCCCCGCTATTTGAAGACGCTGCGTGGAGTCGGCTACCGTTTCGAATCCGGACGGTGACAGTGCCGTCGAAGAATGCATTCGCGCGCGGGAAGGTCGATCATCGCTTACGATCCAGGGCTGGGAGGCTAAGCACTTGCTGCCGGTACGGGCACACTTTGACAGGCTGCAGAAAAAGTATCTTCCGCGGCGCAGTCGCACCTCAACGGCGAAAACCGGCTCTGTACATTACGCCGTTATCGCAGCGGTGAACCGCTGCGCCACCCAAAATCAAGTGCAACACCGACTTTTTCCGCAGGCTGTGGAGTCGTGCCGCCTTCCAGCTCAACTCGTCATCGGGGCCGGCTGAACAGCTGCGATACCTGCAAGCTCTTCCATTCGCCGCAGGACCGCCGAGAAGTCCTGTTCATCATTTTGTGCCAGCTCATCGTTTGCCAGCTCATCGGCGTTGACGTAAAACGCTGCTTCCGTGGCAGGCATATGGACATGCTCTTGTGCCGCAGCCGTCAGGATCAACTGAAAGTCTTTGTTCATCAGGCGCAGGGGAAACTGTGGACTGTAATCGTTGATTGCTGCCTTCGTCAGCTTTCCCGCATGGGCGGGAGCGATCACAGCCGTCTGCGATAGGACTTCGAGCAATCGCTCGCGATCGAGACCGGCGATCTCCCCAAGGACCACAGCTTCAGCGATCGCCTGCATGCCAACACCCAACAATGTGTTGACGACCAACTTCATTGCTGTCCCCGAGCCAGCACCGCCCAGAAGAAAATGTTGTTTTGCCACCGCCTGGAATATTGGCTCGGCAGCGCGAAACAGCTCCCGGTTGCCGCCTGCCAGTAGCGTCAGGATTCCTTGCTCGGCGGCAGTAGTGCTGCCCGAAATGGCAACATCCAGAACCTCGATGCCACCTCTGGCACCGAGCTTGTGCAGCTCGCGTGAGGTTTCTGGAGAAACTGTGGACATCTCCAGCACGACGGTTCCTGGCCGTGCCCCAGCGAAAATTCCATCGGGCTCAGCATAAACGCTCCGAACTGCTTCATCGTTGGTCAAGCAAGAGAGAACTACATCGGCAGTGTGTGCGAGTTCGTGAATGTTCTCGGCAACGGCGGCGCCATGGGTTGCGATGACCTGCGTCTTAGCCGGATCCCGATCGTATACCGAGAGTTGGTATCGGTGATCAAGCAAGCGCTTTGCGATCCGGCTTCCCATGTTACCGAGGCCAATGAATCCGAGTTTCACCTGATTTGCACTAAGTTGTTTCATAGAGTCTCCGTTATTTCCTGAGCGGTGGAAGCTCGTGCCGGTAAAGAGGCAAATTCTTTCATCGCGATCCCACCAGCTCGGGGACGCCGGAAAGCTCCTCGTATTCTTCTTCAGCTAAGCGCAGGGAAGCCGCCGCGACATTCTGCTCGAGATGTTCGGTCGAGGATGTCCCTGGGATCGGCAGCATGATGGGAGACCGTCGCAAGAGCCACGCCAGCGCTATCTGGGTAGGCCCCGCACCGTGCGCCTGCGCGATTCGGTCAAGCACTCCTCCGGCAACCTTGCCGGCTCCGAGTGGGAACCAGGGGATAAAGGCAATTCCATTACGCTGACAATAATTCACCACGTAGTCCCATTCGCGGTCGGCAAAGCTATAGCGATTCTGCACCGAAACGATGGGGACAATTTTGCGCGCTCGCTCGATGTGTTCTTGCGTCACGTTGGACAATGCGACCAGGCGAATCTTTCCTTCGTTTCGCAGCTGGGCCAGAGTTTCAACCGACGCATCGAAGGACACGACTGGGTCTGGAATGTGCAGTTGGTAAACGTCGATACGGTCCAGGCGCAGTCTCTTGAGGCTGCCTTCAACCGCCTCGCGAAGGTGAGAAGGAGTTGCATCGTGGGTCCACTGATTCGGACCGGGACGGTTCCATCCTCCCTTGGTCGCGATCACCAGGCCCTTCGGGTAGGGAAACAAGGCTTCGGCAACCAGTTCCTCGTTTACGTGCGGCCCGTAGGAATCCGCGGTGTCGATAAAATTTACATCGAGCTCCACGGCACGGCGAAGAACCGCTAGCGCACCCTTCCGATCTTTTGGCGGGCCCCAGATGCCGTCGCCGGTAAGGCGCATTGCCCCGAAGCCGAGGCGGTGGACAGAAATGTCGCCGCCGAGCGAGATTTCCCCAGCCAAACTTGCGGAGATTTCTTTCCTGTTCATATTGACCTCCAACACTCTGAATTCAAACTTCGTGCCGCGCTGACACTCAAGGCGCCAACCCCTCAATCGCCAGCGCGCGCATTCGGCCGGCGTTGAGCACTTTCCCTTTGACCGCGGTCCCAGGAACACCTATGCGATCGAGAACGTTCTCGGGAAGCGGTATGCCGTTCCGTTCGCTGAGCACAAGATAAATTTCCCCGCCCTGGTCGGAAACAAATAGCAGAGGACTACCGGCCGCCGCGCACAGCTTCGCGCAGAAGGCATGGTCGTATCCGTGCGCGCGGCTGCCGAGGTAACAATTTGCATCGGTGATTTCGCCTCGAAGACTCACAGCCTTTCCCGGAACCGTTTCTCCCGCGAGCAGATCAATGTTTCCTTGCCTGGCTAATCTCCGCGCCTTTGCCAGATCGTGAACCAGGGGTTGCACTTGCCCGAATGGCATATTATTCAAGCCATTCCGGTCGCCGAATTGGAAAGCGCACAATCCCAAAGTCGCGATCGCGCTCAATAACTTAATGACGCGGCCTCTACTCAGATGCGCGCTCCGTACCGTGGCTCGCAACACTGTGGCTGGCATGGTTTTGCTCACTCGCGCTTTTGCTGGTAGTACCCGTGTAGCTGATTCGCCAGATGGAGTTCGAACCGTCATCGGTTACCAGCAACGATCCGTCCTGAGCTACGGTGATGCCCACCGGCCTTCCCCACACGTATCGATTGTCGACCACAAATCCGGTCAGAAAATCTTCATACTCGCCGCTGGCCCGGGATGTCTGGTGCAGCGGTATGCGGATCACTTCGTATCCGGCGCGCACCGCCCGGTTCCATGAGCCGTGCTCGGATGCGAAAATATCTCCCTGATATTCGGCGGGGAATTGCGTGCCTTCGTAGAACGTCATCTCCAGTGAGGCGTTGTGAGGCTGCAACAACACGTCGGGTACAATGGCCTTATCTCTTAACTCTGGATGTTTACCTTCATGACGCGGATCCTGATGGCTGCCGATATACCACCACGGCCAGCCATAGAATCCGCCTGCTTCGACGTGAGTGATGTAGTCGGGCACAAGGTTGTCTCCCAGGCCGTCACGTTCGTTGACCGAGCACCACAGCTCACCCGTCTTTGGATTGATCGCGAGCCCGCCTCCCGCATTGCGGATCCCATACGCGTAGACCTGCATCCCTGAGCCGTCGGGATTGAACTCCAGGATGTCGGCACGATTCTTTTCAACCGGCGTGGTTTCGGGGTCGTCAACATTCGACCTTGAGCCGACAGCGACGAACATCTTCTTGCCGTCGGCCGTGAACCGCACGTCGCGAGTCCAGTGCCCGCCGCCACGAGGCAGGTCGACGATGTGCTGCGCCGGCTCGCTCGCTTTCAAGTCCCCATTTTGATAGGCAAACCGGACAACTGAGTCGCTGTTTCCCACGTACACCCATTCCGGTTCGTCTCCGGGGGGAAAGAAGGCGATGCCATAAGGCTGGTTGAGTCCGGCGGCGAAAGTGCCGGTCTGTTTGGGCTTACCATCGCTGGTGATTCCGCGGAAGACTTTGATTTGGCCGCTGCTGCTCTCTGCCAGGAAAAAATCGCCGTTGGGGGCAGTGCGGATCAATCTCGGATTATCGAGTCCGGTGGCATATTGCTGCACGGTGAATCCGGCCGGAGCTTTCGGCCATGCATCGCGCGGGCGGGCAACCAACTGAGGTCCTCGGTTCGCTGACCGGGTGGCGTACGGCGCCGGAAGATCTAGGGCTGTGATCTTGCGGATTGTTCCAGGTTGCTCGAAACGAAAATCAGTGTAGGGAGGTTGCGGCGCCGGGGCGTCGGTTTTAACGGGCTTTACGTTGGCAGGCATTGCCTCAGGAGACGCAGACGCGCTTTGCGCGCTCTGGGAATTCTTGAGCGACTTCAAATAAGTGACGATCTGCCATCGTTTCTGCTCCGGCAGGCTGGCCCAGGAGGGCATGCCGTTGTTGACGGATCCGGTTGTGACGAACCAGAAGACCTCTCCGTCTGGTACTGATTGCGTGGGCCCTTTGGATAGCGAGGGGATGTTTCCTGTTCCCCGTCCTCTGACGCCATGACAGGAGCCGCAGTTCATCGTATACAGTTTTGAGCCTGCTGCGACGGCTGCCGCTTGCCCGGCGAACGGGTTCTTGACCTGAGCGCTGGACGTTGGCGCGTTATGAAAATGCGCGTCCTGGGCTGCCAGCCTCGAAGACGGAAGGATCCATGGAACAGCGCATACAGCCGCGGTAAGAAAATACGAGCGGGCACCGATTCTCAAGACTTACCTCCAGCGATCGTTGCGGATTGCTTACAACACAGATGCAATACGGTTGTCGAAAGAAGCGCCGGTCCCTGGCACTTCATTTTTTGTTCGACCGCCTTAATCGATTGCGTCGATCTGAACAGGAGCAAGTTCCTTGCCATCCTGCGAGGATGTGTCTCTCGGACGGAATGCGGGTTTGTGTTGGACGGGAGTGTATTTGGGCCCGCAACCTGCTTCTCCCCTATTTTCTTGGCTGCTCCATTCGGCGACCGTGTTCAATCCTTCGACGCGGGTGTCGAAATGCGGTCACCCGGGCAAAGAGATCGCGTCTTGCGGCTGATCCAAACTGAGAAGCGCCCTGGGTTTTGTTCCCCAATGACTTCCATGGAACGTGGCACAGAGAATGCTCGTCGGAATGAGGAAAGGGGACGCAGATGGTGAAGCTCAAAGCGGTGGATGCGGGGCTCGTCGTGAATCCGGAAGTGACGCGCGCGCAATTCGAAGGTGCCGTGGTCTTCGGTACGAGCATCGTGCGCAGCGGAGAGATCACCGCCAAGAACGGCGCAATCCAGCAATCTAATTTCAATGACTATCCCGTGGCCCGAATCCACGAAGTTCCGGTTCAAACCCATGTCTACCTTGTGGAGAGCACCTCGCCGCCCGCCGGTTGGGAGAGCCGGGAGTGCCGCCGTTTGTCGCCGCGTTGTGCAACGCGATTTTCGCCGCCACCGGCAAACGAGTCCGCGATTTGCCGCTCTCGAGCAATAGCATTTTTGGATAACATAGCGGGTGCGGTTGCATAGGAGGATCTTCCATGGCTCCCAACAAGAGTGACTTGAATCAATCACGATCCCACCGTTCCGATCGGTCGCCATTCGAAGACACAATGCCCGCAAACCATGACCCCGCCGTGAGCCGAAGAGAGTTTCTTGGCATGACTGCCGCATCTGTCTTGATGGCTGGAAGCCTGGGCGGGGCCCGAAAGCCGGATCGTAAAAACGGAATGCCCTATCGAACGCTGGGCCGCACGGGTGAGAAGGTGTCCGTGATTGGGCTCGGCGGGTATCACCTGGGAAATCAGAGCGATCCCGAAGAGAGCATTCGCATTATTCGCACGGCAATCGATGAAGGAGTCAATTTTCTCGATAACTGCTGGGACTACAACGGAGGAGAGAGCGAAATTCGAATGGGTAAAGCGCTGCGCGACGGCTATCGTCAGAAGGCGTTTTTGATGACGAAAATCGATGGCCGAAACAAAACTGCTGCAGCAACCCAACTCAATGAATCATTACGGCGGTTGCAGACGGATCGGATTGACTTGCTCCAGTTTCATGAAGTGATTCGCGATTCCGATCCGGACCGCATTTTTGCCGAAGGCGGAGGGATGGAGGCCGCCGTGGAAGCCCGAAAGGCGGGCAAGATTCGTTTTATCGGCTTCACCGGCCACAAGAGTCCAGACATTCATCGAAAGATGCTGGCTACCGCCTCAAAGCACGGCTTCACGTTCGATGCCGTGCAGATGCCGCTCAACGTAATGGACGCCCACTTCGACAGTTTTGAAAAGAAGGTCTTGCCGGTATTGAGCAAGGAGGGCATCGGAGTTCTCGGCATGAAACCGATGGGCGATAAGGTTATTCTCAGAAGCAAGACGGTTACAGCGGTCGAATGTCTGCAATACGCAATGAGTCTTCCCACCAGTGTCGTCATCACTGGCTGCGATTCGCTCCCAATTCTTCAGCAAGCACTTCGCGCCGCACGCAGTTTTCAGCCGATGGACGCTTCCCAAATTGCAGCTCTTCTGGCAAAAACGGCTAAGTCTGCGGAGGGTGGCCAGTTCGAGCTTTATAAAACCAGTCACCAGTTTGACGGCACCGTCGCCAACCCGCAGTGGCTTGGCTAGAAAGCGGACAATTCTTAGGGCTCATGCGGCCAACTCGGTCGACGCCGGGACCGGCGGCGCAAGACTGCATGCCGGAGCATGCAGTCTTGCGTTGGTTGCGTTGTGGACCAATTTCGTCAGTGGATGTTGAGAACCACCGGGATCGTCATCGACTTCGCGGGGTTCGCGTATTCGATGATGTTGATCTCTCCAACGTAAGTTCCCGCCGCCAGCGCGCTGGAATTGACGCTTACGGTTTCATTCGTAGGCGTGTAACAGCAAGCCGTACCAGAAGGAGAAATGCTTAGCCAGTTGCCACCTTTGCCCGCGGCGGCGATGGGCGTGTAGCGGATGGCGGTGCTGGTGCTGGCGACGGATATCACCTGCGGCGCCGGATTCACTCCAACCGTGGTGCTGAAGGTGACGGTCGGGAGCGGAACGAAGACTGGATCGCCTACCGTGACGACCACGGGGATGGTCACGTTGCCAGTCGTCGCTTTCAGTACCTGCTGCCCGATGAACGTGCCCGCAAGCAGGCCCTTGCCAGGGAGCTTTGAGTTGACGACGGACACGGTGTAGGTTCCGGAGTTGGTGCCCTTGACTGGAACCAACGTGATCCACTTGCCGGGATCCGCGGTGGTGGCGGAAACAGTCCAGTTCAGAGTTCCCGCTCCACCGTTCCCGACAACAATGGTTTGCGATGGAGGGTTCGTACTGCTCGGCTTGAACGAGAAACTGGTCTGCCCGGGAAGGTTATCGAAGAACGCCTTGCTGGACGGCACGACCGCCAGATTGACGGGCACGGTCATGGATCTGCCGGGGTTGGCGTACTCGAGGATGCTGATTTCACCGGTGTAGTATCCGACGGCAAGAGAACTGGCGTTGATGCTGACCCTGATGGGCAGGGAAGTGTAGCAGCAGGCGTTGCCAGAGGGAGAAATCGATAACCAGTTTCCGCCCTTGCCGGTCGTGGCACTCGCGCTGAAGCGGAAGGTGGAGCTGTCGGCTGCCGGTATGGTCAGCACCTGGGGCAGCGGATTTGCTCCGCCGAACGGTACGACGAAGCTGATGGGATTCACTTCAGCAAACGCCGCCTTGCCCACCGTAACCGTCACCGGAACGGTCGCGATGCTTCCGGGCGCCTCAAGCAGCAGTTGACCGGTGAACGTGCCCGCGATGGCTCCTCCGTTCGGCAAATTGAGGACGTTGACCGAGACCGTGAGTGCTTTCGGCGGCGCTCCGTGGGCAACCGATCCAAGGAGAGGACTCACCGTTAACCAGGCACCGCCGTCGGCGGTGCTGCGAGCGACGGTAAATTTTAACGTGCCGGCACCTCCGTTCCCGACGAGCAGCGTCTGCGGAGTGGCCTTCTTGCCGGGCTGCACGGAGAAGCTCAGCCCGCCAGTGAGGCTGTCGAAAAATGCGGTCGAGGAGGCACCGATCGTCAAAGTTACCGGGATGATCATCGAGCGGCCGGGGTTGGCGTACTCGGTGAGGATGATTTCTCCAGTATAGGTTCCCGCCGCCAGCGTACTGGCGTTGACACTCGCCGTGAGCGCCAGAGGCGTGTAGCAGCAGGCATTGCCACTCGGAGAGACACTCAGCCATGCACCGCCCTTCGCGGTCACCGCACTCGCACTGAAGCGGAACGTCGATTCGTCGACCGCAGAGATGTTGAGCACCTGCGACAGAGGATTCGAGCCGCCGAACGGCATGGTGAAGCTGATGGGATTCATTTGCGTGAACGCAGCGGTACCCACGGTGACAGTGACGGGGATGGTGGTAGTGTCCCCCGCTGTCAGGAAAACCAGCTGACCGGTGAAAGTTCCGGCGACTAGTCCACCGTTCGGTAGATTTGCAGCCGTGACCGAGATGGTCGCGATCGATGGCGCGGTTCCGCTGGCGGGGGTTGCGGCCAGCCATGCGCCGCCATCGGCGGTGCTGGCGGTGGCGGTCCAGTTCAGTGTGCCGGTTCCGCCGTTGCCGATTTGAACGATCTGTGAGGTGGCGGTGCCACCCGTGTTGAAGGAGAAGCTCAATGCTCCGGGCAGGTTGTCAAAAAATGCGCCGCTGGCAACGATGGTGAGGTTCACGGGCACAACCATCGACCGTCCGGGGTTGGCATATTCGGTGAAAATAATCTCGGCGGTGTAGCTTCCCGCAGCAAGAGTACTTGCACTCACGCTGGCGGCAATGGCTAGCGGCGTATAGCAGCAAGCGTTGCCCGATGGAGAGATGGAGAGCCAGTTGCCACCCTTGGCGGTAGCGACGGAGGCACTAAATCGGAACGTCGAGTTATCGAGGGCGGCGACGTTGACGACTTGGGACAACGGATTTGCTCCGCCGAATGGCATGGTGAAGCTGAGCGGATTCAACTGCGTGAAGGGTGCCGCTCCCACGGTGACAGTCACTGGGATGGTGGTGGTGTCTCCGCTGGTTTGGAAGACGAGTTGGCCGATATATTCGCCGGCCACGGCTCCTCCGCCGGGAAGCTGGCTGACCGTAATTGCTACCGAAACCGCGGAGGGCGCGGTTCCGCTTGCAGGAGTGGGAATGAGCCAATTGCCGCCATCGGCCGTGCTGGCAGCGAGAGTCCAGTTCAGCGTGCCCGAACCTCCATTACCGACTTGAATTGTTTGCGGCGTTGCGGTCGTGCCGTTCGTCTTGACGGAGAAGCTCAGCTGACCAGGAAGGTCGGCGAAAAACGACCCGGAAGAAACGACCGTCAGGGTGACCGGAACAACCATTGCCCGGCCAGGATTGGAGTACTCGGTGATGATGATCTCTCCGGTGTAGGTTCCCGCTGCAATTGAACCTGGGATCACGCTGACAGTATTTGCCAGGGGCGTGTAGCAGCAGGCATTCCCGCTCGGAGATATCGATAGCCAACTGCCGCCTTTCGCCGTCGCAACGGACGCACTGTAGCGGACGGTGGCGCTGTCAGTCATGGCGAGGTTAAGGACCTCGGCCAGAGGATTGGCTCCCCCGAACGCCATGGTGAAGTTGAGCGGATTGATCTGTGTAAAGACGGACGCGCCGACGGTGACCGCCACCGGAATGGTGACGCTGTCTCCTGACGTCTGGAATAGCAACTGGCCGACGAAGGTGCCAGCGGTTGCGCCTCCTCCGGGCAGGCCGGATTTCGTAACCAGGATGTTGATGGTTGATGGAGCAGCCCCGCTCGAAGCTGACCCGCTGAGCCAGCCTCCGCCATCCGCAGTGCTGGCGGCCAGGGTCCAGTTCAACGTGCCGGATCCCGCGTTTCGAATCTGAATCGACTGCGAGGTCGCGCTTCCGTTCGTTTTGAAGGAGAAACTGAGCTTTCCCGGAAGATCGTCGAAGAACGTCGCGCCCGACGCCGCTACTGTCAGCGTTACCGGTATGGTCATGGTGATGCTGCCATTGAGATAGTTTGTAATTACGATCTGCCCCGTGTAAGAACCAGCTGCCAGATTGCCGGCGGTCACGATAGCCGAAACGGCGAGCGGCGTGTAGCAGCAGGCATTGCCCGAGGGAGAGACTGACAGCCAACTGCCCCCGCTGTTGGTCGACGCTGCTGTACTGAAGCGAACCGTCGATTGGTCGGTATAGGCAATCGTCAGAACCTGGGGCAGCGGTTCGGCCCCGGCGAAGGCTTTGGTGAAGGCGAGCGCGGGGACGGTTTGGAACGTCTGGGCGTGGAGCGGGCTCGGCAGGCTGACGATCAAGGCCAAAGCTACAAGAGCGAAAAGGACCTGCAATGGATTAGATTTCGAGACACGATTGCTCATTTGAATGCTCCATTTCATGCAGATTTGCGTTGCCGAGCGGCGCGAAGCGGAGCGATTCTTGCTTATCTCGCGGCTCCGCTCCTTCCCGTGCGCCGTTTGTACTCACTTCGCATTGCGCTAATTGGCGGGAAAAACCGTCATGTGACTTTTAAATCGCGAAAGAAAATGCGATCGGGATCGGACCATACGGCCGGGGATGGGGAAGAGGAGCGGCCAAGGGGGGTAGCGATAAGGGCGAAACCTAGCGGCTGGCGTTGGCGGGCTTTGCCGCGGCAGCGGCGAGCTCGGCCCGAAATCGTGCTGCCTGCTGCGGCTGGTTCAGAGCTTCATATTCGGCCGCGAGATCTTTTCGCGCGGCGTGAATGAAACTCGTCGACGGGCTGCTTTGCTTGATCAGGATTTCATAGCCGGCCAGGGTCTCGGCTTCTGCATCCTTATAACAATTGTCGTGGAGCAGAGCCCGTCCCAGCTTGATATGCGCGATGGCGAGGTTTACGTTGTCCGCCGGGAGCGTTTCTTTATAGCGGCGGATCACGTCGCGAAAAAGTTGCTCGGCGCGAGGGTAGTCCTTCTTGTCATAGGTGATGCCCGCCACGTTGGAGAGCGCGATCGCGACTAGATAGTGGTGGTCGCCATAAACGGCGCGATAGATGTCCGCTGCGCGCTGGAATCGCGCCTCCGCTTCATCCAGGTGGTCGCGCATCGAAGCCACGTTCCCCAGTTCGTTGAGAGTTTCAGCCACGGATGGGTGTGCAGGACCATAGACGCGTTCCTGGATGGCAAGTGCCTGGTTCAGAGAAGAGACGGCCTCGTCATATTTATTCTCGTACGTGAGGGATTCGGCCAAGGCGGTCAAGCTGCCTGCCGTCTTGGGGTGGTTATTGCCGTAGTAGGACTGAGCGATGTCGAGCGCTTGCCGGTCCAGCCGTTCGGCTTCAGGGTAGTACCCCAGATCACGCTGCACCGCGGCGAGACTGCCAAGATCGTCGGCGACTAGCGGGTGGCGTTCACCATAGATCTGGCGGTGCATCTCGAGGACGCGAGTGTACAAGGATTTGCAAATATCGTAATGACCGGCGCGGTAGTGCGCGTCCGCCAAGGCGGAGAGGCTGGTGGCCAGGTCGGCTGGCGCCACGCCTGGAGCGGACTGCAGCCGCACGGCCTCGTCGAGCGCAGTGATCGCTTGATCGTAGGAGCCGCGTTCCGCCAGCACTTTTCCGTAGGCAAGCGTAGCTTTCGCCAGTGCGGGATGGTTCGGCGGCAAGTGGCGTTTGGCCATTTCCAGGCCTTGCCGTACCAGTTGCTCGGCCTCGTCCAAATGCGCCTGATCGGACCGCAGCAAACCGAGAGCCGTAAGGCTCTCGGCTGCTTCCGGGCTATCTGCTCCGAACAGCGACTTGCGTTGCTCAAGGGCCGAGCGTAATAACGAATCTGCTGGTTCAAACTTGCCGAGTTTCTGATAAATACTGCCGAGGTTCTGGTAGAGCTCGGCCTGCACCTTGGGGTCATGGTTCAGTGTCTTTGCTTCCTGTACTCCCCGGTCGACGATCGTGATCACGCGCAGGGAGTCGGAGGGTCCGGCCGCGGGATCTCCGCCCTGAAAAAGGTTGGCCGTGAATTGCTGTATGCGCTCGGTACGCGCCGCTTCCGCGAGTGCCGTATCGCGTGCCTTAGCCAGGCGCATTGTGAAGAAGGCGATCAGTCCGACGATGACGGCGAAGATCACGGTGGTTGCCGCAACCGCGCGTCGATTCCGCCGGACAAATTTGCCGATCCGATAGTCCAACGCGTCGGGCCGCGCCTCGAGAGGTTCTCCGTTCAGGTAATGGTCAACGTCGCGGATCAAAGCTTCCACCGACTGGTACCGGCGGCGCGGATCCTTGTGCATGGCTGTGAGACAGAGCACATCGAGATCAGCCCAGGCAGTCTTGCTCAAAGATAAAAATAGCGTGTGGGAGTTGGCATCAGAGTCGGTCGTTCGCTTAATTGCTGCGGATGGCTTGCCCGGCTCATGCTCAGCAATGATTGAGGCCGCTTCTGCCGGGGTCAGACCAGACAAGTCAAAGGGAAGCTGACCGGTCAACAACTCGTAAAGAATGACTCCAAGGGAATAAACGTCGGTACTGATTCCGACACGATCGCCACGAATCTGCTCTGGCGACGCATAGGCTGGCGTCATCATTCTCAGCCCAGTCATGGTCTGGTCGACTTGCAGGTCCAGGCTCTCCAGCTGTTTGGAAATGCCGAAATCGAGCAGGCGGACCGAACCATCGTTCTTGACGAGGACGTTGGACGGCTTTAGGTCACGGTGGATGACGGCGTGACCGTGCGCGTGCTGCACCGCCTCGCACACCGACCGAAACAGCTGAAGACGCTGCTCAACCGAGCACTCATTTTTCCGGCAATAGCGGGTGAGCGGGATGCCGTCAACGTACTCCATTACGAACCACGGAGTTCCGTCATCCAGTGTGTCTGCGTCATAGAGCCGTGCGATCAAGGGATGATTCAGTTGCGCCAGGGTCCGTTGTTCGCTGGCAAAGCGTTCGCGGCGTGCCGGAGAAACCCAGGCATCACGCAGGACTTTGACCGCGACTTCAGTGCCGAGGTCTCTGCGTTCGGCAAGATAAACCACGCCCATTCCGCCTTCGCCAAGCAACTTCATGATCCGGTACGGGCCGAATTCCTTGAGAATCAGGGAAGCGGGAATGGCATTGCCAAGCGTCTCCTGCGCAATGTCGGCGATATTGCGATCGAGCAGCGAGTGGCCGTTCGCGTCCTGGTCCAGCATGTTCAGAACCTCGACGACGAGTTCCTCGTCGTCGCCGCATGCCGCCTCCAGGAACACTCTCTGCTCGCCCTGGGGCACGTCCGCGGCGTCATGAAATAACTTCTGGATTCGGTCCCAGCGCGCACTATCCATAGGTTCGAGTCCCGGGTTCTACGGTTGCGAGATGCAAAGTCATCCGGCCCGGCGAAGCGATTGCCCCAGCCAGGCCTTGGCCGCTCGCCAGTCGCGCAAGATTGTGGCCTCCGACACGCCAAGCAGACTTGAAATCTCGCTGACTTCAAGCCCTCCGAAAAACCGGCTCTCCACGATCATTGCCTGGCGCGGTTCCAGGCGAGCAAGTTCGGTTAAGGCCGTGTCCAGCGCCACCATGTTTTCCTGGGGCGTCACTGCGCCGTCGAGAGAATCGTCGAAAGAAACAAAAATGACTTCCCCGTCGCCGCCCCGTTTGTGCGCGTTGCGGCGTCGCGCTGCCTCGACCAGCAACTGGCGCATGGCGCGGGCCGCGATGCGCTTGAAGTGGAGTCGCGAGGTGGCAGCGATACCGGGCTGCTTTGCCAGTTTCAGCCACGCCTCATTCACCAAAGCGGTGGCACTAAGCGTGTTGCTCGGATCTCCGCGCTTGACGCTCGAAGCCAGCCGGCGCAACTCCTCGTAGGCCAGGCTGAAGAGTTGGTCGAGCGCCTGCCTTTCCTTCGCGGTCTGAGGCATTTCTCTTTCTCTCTGCCCGAACTCGGGTGCGCGCAGAGAATTTCGTAGCGGCATGACGGTTTTTCCTTACCCTTCGCGCAATGCGAGATGAAAGCACGGAAAGCCAGCGGGAGGAGGGTACGGCGAAAGCGTGGCTTCCAATGCGGAAAAGCCTAGCACCAAGAGCGCACTCGTACAACTGCTTTCGTTTTCCCGATTTGCCGGAAAGAGGCATGATGAAGCGAGGCAAAGTCTTGCGCGATCCCCGCACGGGCCCCGGTCTCTCGGGCCCAGATCGTACGCTTCCTGGTCTGCTGATGATCGAGGGTCGGCAGTACTGGTTTTGCCTCGAAGGCGTCTGGAAGTCTGAAATACCTCCCAAGCCGGGACTTGCCGTGGACGTGAACCTGGATCAAGCCGGGCGAATCCTCGCCATAACTGCCGTGTCCGATTCCCAACTCGCCGAAGAACAAGCGGTACGATCCGTGGATGCGACCAAAGTCGTGGGGGTGAACATCCTCCGCAAGATCGCCGCCAAGTGTGGTATCCCGAGTCTGTTGCGGCGCTGAACGTTGCCAATCGAACGTTGTCAATCGATCAATGCAATTGAGTCAGACGGCACAGAGCCATTGGCCACAGTGTGCTGGCCATCGTCCGGAAGCGCCTCATTCCTGAAGACCGAAGCGGCTTCTTACCCAAGCTCACGAAGAATTGGACGGACGGGGAATCACGGATGTTACTGGCCTCGCGAACTCCGTCAGCAAGACGATCGTGTCGCTCTCGCTGCGGCAGATGAAAGACAGCCCTGAGTGCGACGGCAAAGTGACAGCGATTCCGAGTCTTACAATCTTCCCCGATTCGCAGATTACAGATGAATGGAAGTCGATGCATGCACATGAATGGAAGTTAATGCATGAATGGAAATTAATGTGCTTCAACTCTTTACAGCTGAGTTAAGCTCGGGGCGCACAAAAAAAAAGGGGGCCCCATGATGTGTTCCTCGAAGATGTGTTCCTCAAAGTTGAAAACGTTCGCAGCAAGTTTTCTTGCGCTGTTGCTCATCCACAGCGTCGCCATGCACGTTGACGTTGAAGCCCAAGTCGCTGGCGGAACAATTACGGGAACGGTAGTCGATAGCAGCGGCAGAGTCATTCCAAATGCTAACGTCTCCATCACTAACGTGGCGACGGGCATCAACCGCACCGTGACGACCAACGAGGATGGGCTGTACATAGCACCGAACCTCCTGCCGGCGAGCTACGAGCTGACGTTTACAGCTCCGGGATTCAAGACCGATGTAAGGACCGGCATCGAACTGACCGTAGGCGCGACCGTGTCTTTGAACATGACAATGCAGGTCGGCGGCTCGAAGGAGATTGTTCAGGTACAGACCGAAGCTCCCGACGTGCAGGTTGCCACCTCGGATATCGGCGCCGTGGTCAATGCGACCACAGTCCGTGAGCTGCCACTGAACGGCCGTAGTTGGACCGACCTGGCAACGTTGCAGCCCGGAGTGAATAGAATACTGACGCAGCCGGACTTCTCGGCGGGCACGGACCGCGGAAACCGCGGGTTTGGACAGCAGTTGACCATCTCCGGCGCGCGGCCGCAGCAGAACAACTATCGTTTGGACGGCGTTAGCCTCAACGATTACGCCAACGGAGCGCCCGGCAGCGTTTTGGGAGGGAGCCTGGGGGTCGACGCCATTCAGGAATTTTCGGTGCTGACGGCCAACTATTCGGCCGAGTACGGCAAGACGTCCGGCGGAGTGGTTAACGCGATTACGCGCTCGGGAACGAACCAGTTTCACGGTAGTGGTTACGAGTTCGTCCGGAATAGCGCGTTGGACACAAGGAACTATTTCGATGATCCCACGCAATCGACTCCCCCCTATAGGCGCAACCAGTTTGGGGGAGCGGTGGGCGGTCCGATTTTCAAGAATCGCACGTTCTTTTTTGCCGACTATGAGGCAAACAGGAGTTCGAGGGGCATTTCGACCCTTGTGACCGTGCCGTCGGCGGCAGCACGCAATGGAAATCTAGTCGGCGGGAATGTAACGGTGGACCCGGCCGCGGCGGCCTACTTGACCTTCTACCCTGTGCCTCTGCCCCAAAACACCAGTGGAGATCTCGGAACGTTCACTTTCACGGCGCAGCAGGTGGTCAACGAAAACTTCCTAACCGGCCGCGTCGACCACAGGTTTTCTGACAAGGATAGTCTGTTCGGGTCGTACATGTTCGACAGGACGCCCTACTCGTCTCCCGACGGATTGAATAACGTCGAGTTTAATACCCTGACCTCGCGGCAGTTCGTTTCGATCGAGGAAACCCACATCTTCTCGCCGAGTTTTGCGAATTCGATTCGCATTGGCGGTAATCACGAAGCGGTAAACAATAACCAGAGCCTGAAAGCGATCAATCCGGACGCGGCCAGGACGGATTTGGGTGTTGCGGGAACCGGGTTTGCGGGGCGGGACGCTTCCCAGGTTCTAATCGGCGGCGGAGTGACTGATTTTACGGGCGGAGTGGGGGGGAGCCCAACCTATTTCTACCATTGGAATTCGATTCAACTTTACGACGATGCATTCATCACCAGGCGCGAGCATTCCGTCCGGTTCGGTGTTGCGTTCGAACGGATGATGCTCAATGCAGTTGCCGATACCGACCCCAACGGAATTTGGCGGTTCACCGACTTACAAGGTTTTCTTACCAATAATCCCACTAAGTTCCAGGGTGGAATTGCCAGCACGCTGTCACCGCGCAATCTTCGCCAGAACATATTCGCGGCATACCTCCAGGACGACTGGCACTTGCGCCCGAATCTCACTGTGAATCTCGGCCTTCGTTACGAAATGTCCACGGTACCGACAGAAACCAACGGCAAGATTGCCAATCTTCGAAACCTGGCGGACCCGTTGCCGGTTTGCGGCACAATGGTGGCGGGGGGCTGCTCGGGTACCGGCGCTTTCTTCGACAATCCCACGACGAAGAATTTTGAGCCGCGCGTGGGTTTTGCGTGGGACCCCTTCGGCAACGGGAAGACCGCAGTTCGCGGAGGAATCGGACTATTCGATGTGCTGCCCCTGCCGTATCAGTTCATACTTTTGACTACGCAGGCGGCACCTTTCTTTTCCTATACGGCGATCAATAGTCCCGGCCAAGGAATGTTCTACAACTTCAAGGGTCAACCCATGACCTTCCCGGCGAATACACTGCGCTCAACCTATGTTCAGCACCCCAAGCGCGATTATGTCATGCAGTGGAATCTCAACGTTCAGCAGCAACTCACTCCGACTTTGGCGGCGATGGTCGCCTATGTGGGATCGAGGGGCGTGCATCAACCTTTCCGGGTAGACGAGGCGGATCTCGTCATCCCCACGAAGACACCTTTCGGATACCTGTGGCCGCAAGTAGACGCTAATGGGAACCTCACCTCAGGCCCAAATGCTGGCAGCCCTCCCTCCACCATCAACCCGAAGTTTGGCTCGGTGCGCGGAATGTTTTACGAGGGACACTCTTACTACAATGCCCTTGAGGCGCAGTTGGCCAAGCGAATGAGCCACGGTTTTCAAGTGCAAGGCACCTTCACCTGGGCCAAGAGCATGGACACCAGTTCAGCATCAGTTGCCGGCGACACGTTCGGTAACTCGATTTCCAGCCTCTCCTGGTTCGACTTGAGGTTGAGCCGCGGTCTCTCGGATTTCAACGTTGGCCGCACCCTGGTTGTGAACGGTACCTGGGAACTTCCAACTCCAAAGTCTTACTCCGCGCCGGCCCAATGGGCATTGGGTGGATGGGAGTTGGGACTTATTTTCACGGCCAGCGACGGGATTCCTTTCACTCCAAGCTGGGGGACAGGGTCCGACCCGCAAAACACTCTCAGCAGTGACGATTGGGCCTTCCCGAACCGATTGGGCGGACCCGGGTGCAAGACGCTTACAAATCCAGGGCACCCCAATAATTACATCAAGACTCAGTGCTTCGCGGTTCCGAGCTGG
>Ga0210402_10000575_pt1 | contig 40646 bp, 36 predicted proteins | sample IncBWC7MmetaG_FD_161055 | JGI IMG/M metagenome (GOLD analysis project Ga0210402, IMG submission 161055) | Forest soil microbial communities from Barre Woods Harvard Forest LTER site, Petersham, Massachusetts, United States - Inc-BW-C-7-M | ecosystem: Environmental > Terrestrial > Soil >...
CATCAGCACGTTCGAGATGGAATTCGTCGGGATGGCGGCGCGCACGATCGAAAGAGGGATCGGCTCCTTCATCCCGATGCGGACGATTTTGATGTGAACGGTGGTCCCCTTCGGGCCCTTGAGCCGTTTGACGACGTCGTCGAGCGGCAGGTCGTCGGTGGAGACGCCCTCCACCTCGGAGATGACATCGCCGGCGCGGATACCGAGGCGCGCCGCGGGCGTCCCTTCGAGCGGCGTGATCACCGTGACCTGATCGTTCCGCTTGGTCACCAGGATGCCCAGGCCGTAAAACGAGCCCTTCTGGCGATCCTGCATGTCGGCGTACTCCTTCGGCTCGAGGAAGGAGGTGTGGGGATCGAGCGTCCGGAGCATGCCGTCGATCGACGAGTAGACAAATTTGTCCGCCCCGACGTCATCCGGCGCCCAGGCCGTGACAGCATTGAGCAAATCCGTGTACTCTCGGAAGCGCTTCGACACTTCGCTCTGCAGGGGCGCGCCAAAGAGCCGGTTGCCGTAGAATCCACCGAACAGGGTCGCACCGAGGATCGCGACCGCCAACGTCAACGAAAAGGTCCACTGCTTCGTCTTCAGTATCTTTGCCATAGCTTTATGATCGCCTGATTTTCACACGAAGAACTCATTATAGGCGCGGAGTATTCGACAGCCCGGCGATGTTCACGCGGCCGTATCAGTCAGAGGAGACTTCCTTCATGTTCGGTTCGCTCGGCATCCCTGAATTGGTCCTCATCTTCATCGTTGCTCTGATCGTTTTCGGTCCGAAACGCCTTCCCGAGATCGGACGCACCCTCGGCAAGGCCATGGGTGAGTTCAAAAAGGCGACGGATGATTTCAAAAACACGATCGAGCGCGAGGTCCAGGTCGATGAATTGAAGCAACTGGCATCGACGACGATCCCTGTCCATGAAGCCGTATCAAGGAGCGAGCCAGTGACGACGCCCGAGCCAATCACGACTCCTACAGCTACCGGCGAACCGGCCGAGCCTCCTGCCCAGATCGCCGACCTCACTCCCGAGGTCGTCAATCCGCACCGCACAGCCAGCTGATGACCGAAAACGCCGATACCGCCTCGACTGCAGATGAGGTGCCCGGCCCTCCGGAAACGGAGCTGCCGAAAATGTCGTTCCTCGATCATCTCGAGGAGCTGCGCAAACGGCTGATCGTCATCATCATCGCCATCGGCGTGGCCTTCCTGGCCTGCTGGAACTTCGCCGACAAAATATACGCTTGGGTTCAGGCGCCGCTGACGAAGTATCTTCCGAAGGGAGATCAGAAGCTTGCCTATACCCACCTGACCGAGCCGTTCATGGTCTACATGAAGGTGGCGTTCTTCGCCGCCATCTTCGTCGCTTCACCGATCGTGATGTGGCAGGTGTGGCGTTTCATCTCTCCCGGTCTATACAAGCGCGAACGCCGTTACGCCGCCCCCTTCATCATCGTGGCCACCCTTTTCTTTCTCCTCGGCGGCTTCTTCGGATACAAAATAATCCTTCCGAGCGCCTGCCAATTCTTCGTCGAGACCGGCCAGAAGTTCAAGCAGATGATCAAGATCGACGAGTACTTCTCGTTCGCCAGCACGATCATGCTTGCCTCGGGAGCGATATTCGAGACTCCGATCCTGATCTTCTTCCTGGCGCGGCTCGGTATCGTGACGCCGGCGTTTCTGCTTCAGAAGTCCAAGTGGGCGATCGTGCTGTCGTTCATCATCGCCGCCTTCCTGACCCCGACGCCGGACATGGTGAACCAGACGCTTCTCGCCCTGCCGATGATCGCCCTTTACTTCCTGGGCGTCGGCGTGGCGTACGTCTTCGGCAAGAAGTACGACTGACGCGGTTGCGTGGTCTCGAGGTTGCGCGGTCTCGCGGTGTTCGCTTGCAAGGACGCGCGTGTGAAACCGGGCGCCCCGAGACCGCGTAACCGCGAGACCGCGCAACCGCGCCGTTGACTCTGTCTCGCCCGCAACCTACCCTTACCGGCCATGGAAATCCCATCAAAGGTCTCGATCTCCAACCGGACGCTCGAAATGAAAAACCAGCCCGGCACGCTCATCGCCATCAACGACAGCGGCTTTTACGAGATCGTGTTGGTCGCACAGGGACGAAGCCACGTCGTGCTCTGTCCGATCGCGGAGACGGCCATCATCTTCAACGACGCGCTGCCGTCGATCGCGGCGGACTTCGAAGTGGAGCGGTGAGCCGGCAGGCTAAGCAAACAAAACGGGACGGCTCATCGCCGTCCCGTGTCGAGTGATTGGAGTTGCTCGCTTACGGTTTCTTCTTGGTGTCGGTCTTCTTCGCGTCGCTCTTCGGAGCGGCGGGCTTTGATTCCGGAGCGGCCGCGGCAGGAGCCGGCGGAGGGGCGAAGTAGGCTTCGTCGTACGTCGGATGCGCGCTCTCCTTCATGGCGTCGAGCGCGGCGTGCAGCTTGGTCTGTTTGAGCTCCTTCTCGATCGCCGGGCGAACCTGCTCGAGCGGAGCCGAATCATGCGCCTCGACTTTGATGATGTGGTAGCCGAACTGGGTCTTCACGACCGGGGTGACATCTCCCACTTTGGCACTGAAGGCCGCCTGTTCGAACTCGGGCACCATCTGGCCGCGGCTGAATGAGCCGAGGTCGCCGCCACGGGCGCCGGAGCCGACGTCGTCCGACTCTTTCTTCGCGAGCTCATCGAAGCTGGCCCCTCCGACGATCTGCTTACGCAGGTCGTCTGCTTTCGCTTTGGCCTCGTCGTCCGTCAGCTCCTTCTTGCCGGGCTGGGCGGCGGCGCTCCCCTTGGGCGCGATGAGGATGTGACGAGCCTTGACCTGCTCATACTGCTTGGCGCCATCGGCGTAGGCCTTCTGAACCTCGGCGTCGCTGACCGTGATGCCGCTGTCGATCTTCTTGAGCTCTGCCGTGGCGACGAGATTCTCGCGCATCAGGTTGAGCTGGTTGACGACCTCGGGATCGTTCTGCAGACCGGCCTTCGCCCCTTCGTTGGCCAGCAGGCGCATGCGAAGGTAGTCGTCGGCGAACTGCTTGCGGCCAGGGCCCTGCGCGAAGCTCTGATACTCGGCGGGAAGGGTCTTCAGCGCTGCCTCGAATTCCGACTTCCGGATTGTGACGGCGCCGGCGGTGCAGACGATCGGATCGGGATCGCCTGCCGTTGCGGTAGCCGCCTTCGGCGTGGCCGCGGCCGGGGCCGGCGTGCCTTGCGCGAACAACGCCGGAGCGGCAAGCGCAAGAGTCATGACAATCAATGTTTTCTTCACAAAATCTCCTTGTACGTTGGGCGTGCCGTTATTGGACAGCGATTCGTAACGGGGGGTGGTAAGTCTTGATTCCAGCGGGCTCAGCGCAATTTCGCCAGCGCCGACCCGATCCGGAGCACGCCTTCCTTCAGGCGCTCCATCGACGTGGCGTAGCTGATGCGAACGTGGTCGTCGCTCCCGAATGCCGCACCCGGGATGACGGCGACACGCGCCTCGTCGAGCAGGTAGTTCGCAAGCGTCTGCGAATCGCACACGCCGCCTCTGCCGAAGTATGCCTTGACCTCGGGGAAGATGTAGAACGCGCCATCAGGGTATGCGCAACGCAGACCGTCGATGGAGTTGATAGCCGGGATCAGCCAGTCGCGGCGCTCGCGATACGCCTCCCACATGCGCCGAACTTCCTCCTCACCGCCGCCCAGCGCTTCGAGCGCCGCGGCTTGTGAGATCGAGCTGGGATTCGACGTGGAATGGCTCTGGATCTTGCCCGCGGCGGCGATCACGTCGCGATGCGCAACCGCATAGCCGAGACGCCAGCCGGTCATGGCAAACGTCTTCGACATCGAGTTCACACCGACGATCGTCTCCGGATAGTCGTTGAACCAGCGCACCGCCGAGACGTGTTTCGCGCCGTCGTAGACGAAGAACTCGTACGTCTCGTCGAACATGAGAAAGGCCTCGCGCGAGGCGCACCACTCGACGATGCGGTGAAGCTCTTTCTCCGCGATCACCGCGCCGGTGGGATTACAGGGCGAGTTGATGATGACGCCGCGCGTACGCTCGGTAGCCACCGCTTCGATGTCGGCGAGCGTCGGCCGGAAGTCGTTTTGAGGATCGGTGCGCGCGAAGACCGGAGTACCGCCGGCGAACTGCACCTGATCGGGAAAACTGACCCAGTAAGGCGAGGGGATGATGATCTCATCCCCTTTGTCGACAAGCGCCAGGGTGACGTTGAACAGCTCCTGCTTGCCGCCGGTCCCGGCGATGACATTCTCGGCGGTGAGCGATGTGCCGTAGCGCCGGTTGTAACGGGCAGCCAGGGCGTCGCGCAATGCCTTCGTGCCGTTGCCACTTGTGTATTTCGTGAGTCCCCGATCGATGGCCCGCTTGCCGGCCTCGCAGACGGAGGCGGGCGTTGGAAAGTCGGGCTCACCCGGCCCGAGGTCGACGACGTCGATACCCTGAGCGGTCAGCTCCATGGCACGATTCATCATCGCCAGCGTCGGCGAGATCTGCATCTCGCTCACGCGGCGCGTCAAGCGGATGCGGGGCTTCGTGACCACGTCCATTCCCATCAGGTGAACCGTTCTCCGAGCGTCGTGCGCAAGCCGCGCCAGGCCGCTGGTGCCTGCCGGTTCATCACCAGCCGCACCAGCTCGACAATGCACCATGCAAGATACACATAAATCATCGGTCCGCGCCATGACGGAACCGCGAACTGCACCAGCCAGAAGACGAAGAGAATCAGTGCCTCGTGCAGCCTGAGCTCCAGGTTCAGCAGGAGGAGGAACCCGAGAAAACTCTGCAGGATGGTCAGCAGGATCTCGGCTCGCTGGTGCGAGTCGAAGACCAGCGGCCGGATCTCGCCCGCGCTGACGACGAAGATGACCGGGATCATCGCCGAGAGGATGCTCCACTGATTGATGTTCGACGACACCATGTTCATGAGCGCCACGTTGGCCGTCTTGACCTTGCGCGCCCAGTAGAACGCGCTCAGCTTCTCCGGGAACTCGGAGAGGAACGGGGCCACCCATTGCACGAAGACGAAGTTCGACACGCCGAGCGTGGTGGCGATGGCCAGCATGGAATTGAGGAACGGATGCGCGGCGAAGTAGAGAATCGCGCCACCGGCGAGAAAAAGGATCCAGATCGCGGCGTTGCGCTGCTTGGGCGGCATCTTCAGAACGGTGCGCGGCACGATGCCGAGGTCATCCAGCGCTTCTCCTTCATCGTCGCGCGGGGGGATCTTCCAGAGGATCCAGAGGTAAAGCGCGTACGACGCTGTGAGCGGCAGCGCATCCCAGATTGATAGCGTTCCCTTCCACCAGATGAAGGTGAAGTAGGCGATCGGAAGAAAGAGGCCGAAGACCTCGACGGAATGCTCCGCGTCCAGCTGAACGCTGATGAAGCGCCGCTCGCGCCGCCAGCCGAACGCCGCGGCGACGAAGTAGATCATCGGCCATCCCAGCCCGACCAGCAGACGGAGGCTGCCGGTGAAATTAGCGATGGCCAGGTGCGTCTGCGTCGGATCTTTCCCCGCCTGCCACGCGATGACCGCTTCGACGGCGAACTCGGGGAGCGTCTGCAGCCACGCCAGAATCGCCAGCGCCAATCCCTGGGACATGAGGAACTGGGCCGCCTCGGCAGCCCAGGCGATGATGAAGGAGGAGAGGAGGATGCTGGGGAAGGTCCAGATTGCAGACCACGCACCGGCGGAGGCTGCGGTCGTCGCTTTGATGAGTTTCAGTATCATCGCCCCGCCAGGAGCGTCATTCTAATTGATGAAGATCAGCAGCCGGCAGAATCCCTGGTTCAAACGCATCCGCGAAGCGATCCGCGACCATGCCGGCGAGATCGTGATCGAAGGACCGAAAGCGGTCAGCGATGCGATCGCGGCGGGGTGGACGCCGATCAAGGTGGTGACGCGCGATGTCGATTTCTCTTCGGAGATTTTCGACGCGCTTGCAGAAACGAAGTCGCCGCAGAACGTCATCGGCCTTTTCGAGCGGCCGCGCGTTTCGATCGGTGCGCTTTTCGGGCGCGAAACGTCGATCGTCATTGCGCTCGACGGCGTGCAGGACCCCGGGAACGCCGGCACGATCGTGCGTCTGGCCGCCGCCTTCGACGCGAATGGGATTGCCCTACTGCCCGGCTGCGCCGACGCCTTCGGACCGAAAGCGATCCGGGCCTCCGCCGGCGCAATCCTGACGGTGCCCGTCGTGAGCTGCACCGCCGAGGAATTGCTCGCATTCGGCTGGCCTATCGTCGCCGCGGACACGCGGGCGGAAATCGCCGATCCCCCTTCCCGACGCGCGATCCTGGCGTTTGGCAGCGAAGGTTCCGGACTCTCGCCGGCGATCGCAAAGGCCGCCAGAACGATCGCCATCGGCATGTCGCATGGAATGGAGTCGCTGAACGTCGCCTCGGCGGCGGCGATCCTGCTGGCACGGAGTTACGCGCTGCGATGACTGGCAAGCTTCTCATCGTCGGCACGCCGCTCGGCAACCTCGGCGATTTTCCGCCGCGGGCGATCGAAGCGCTCAAATCGGCAGACCTCATCCTCTGCGAGGACACGCGCCATACGCGCAAGCTCCTGACGCACTTCGGCATCGCCCAACACACCGAACGTTTCGACGAGCACACCGAAGAGGCGAAAGCCCGCGCCTTCGCCGATCGCATCGCCGCCGGCGAGACCATCGCGCTCGTCTCCGACGCCGGCATGCCGGTGATCAGCGACCCGGGATTCCGGCTGGTGCGGGTAGCACGCGAGCTGGGACTGGTCATCGAGCCCATCCCCGGACCCTTCGCCGGCGTCGTCGCTCTCGTCGCCAGCGGCATCGCCCCGCTCCCCTTCACCTTCCTCGGCTTCGCGCCGCATCGCCGCGGTGAACGAACGGACTTCTATCGCACGGTCGCAGAGCTGAGCCACACCGCCATCGTCTACGAGTCGCCGGAGCGCATCGTCGATTCGCTGGAGGATGCGCTGGCCGTCCTTGGCGACGTCGAGCTCACGGTCGGCCGCGAAATGACCAAGCTTCACGAGGAGTTCCTCAGCGGCACGATCAGCGAAGTGCTCGCCGAACTGCGCACGCGGCAATCGATCTACGGCGAGATCACACTGGTCTTCGCGGCCGCGCGGGCCGAGACCAGTGCTGCTTCACCGGAGGAGATCGCGGCAGAGTTCGAGCGGCTCAGGGCCGGCGGAATGCGGCGGAATGATGCGGTGAAGGCGGTGGCGGAGAAGTTCGGGATGCGGAAGAACGATGTGTATCGGATGCTGCTGTGAGCGAGCTCACCTCGCGATCTTCTGCAGCGCTCGCAGCGTGACTAGCGCCCACTGATCCTTCTCGCGGTTGGCCGCTTCTTTCATGAGAATGAGGTCAGCCAGGCTGGCGACATAGGTTGGCATGCCGTCCACGGTCATACATTCGGCGTTGCCGCGAAGCTGGAGATAGCCGTCAGTACCAGCTGGGTTTCCGAGACAGTCGAAGAGGCCATAGTCGGTTTCGAATGTAAAGGTTTCTCCGAGCCGCAGGGCGTGCTCATCGACAACATAAGGAAGGTCGCGCGGGAAGTTGCGCAGGCGCGCATGAATCTGGTTCAAGACTGCGGCGAGTTTGCGAAGATTCTCACGGTCGCGAGCAAAGCATATGTCGAGGTCGTTGGTGATCAGATTCGAGCCATGAAGATTACCGGCGATACCGCCAATGATGACGAAATTCACACCATGTGCGTGGAGCAATCGAAGGATCCCGAAGGCGTCAAATTCTCCGCTCGTGGTCATTTGGCTCGGCGCGTTACTGCCCGCAACCGGGAAAGATTACGAGCGTTTGCCATCGCGATGCGTAGGCGTTCCGCCGGCGTACGCTCGAGCAGGTCCAGCAACGCGTAGACGTCAACGCCCGTCTCAGCGTGCATACGCTTCAGTTCGTGATCGCTGATGCTCACCGTAGGTACACTAACCATCTTTACAATTCTACCAACACACCACCTCCCTGCTATCATCCCTCTTCCACCTGCGCGGCGCGCTGCCTGCGCGCCCCTGGACAACGAGATCCCCGAGGAGCGTGAATGGATTTCCGTCTTTCCGACGAGCAGACACAGATTCAACAGATGGTGCGCGACTTCGCGCTCAGCGAGATCAAGCCACACCTCATGGAGTGGGATGAGGCGCAGCACTTCCCTACCGATGTTTTCAAGCGCGCCGGCGGTCTGGGCATGCTCGGCGTCACGGTCCCCGAGGAGTACGGCGGGGCGGGACTCTCCTACGTCGACTACGTCCACGTCATCGAAGAGCTGGCGGTCATCGACAGCGGCTTCGCCCTGAGCGTCGCCGCCCACAACTCTCTCGGTACGGGACATATTTACCTCGCCGGGAACGACGAACAGAAAAAGAAGTGGCTTCCGAAGCTGACTTCCGGCGAATGGATCGGCGCGTGGGGCCTCACCGAGCCCAGCTCGGGCAGCGACGCTTCCGGCATGCGCACCACCGCGATCAAAGACGGCGATGAGTGGGTGCTGAACGGGACGAAGAACTTCATCACCAACGCCACTTACGCGGACATCTCCGTCGTTCTGACCGTGACCGACAAGTCGGATCAGAAGCACGGCATCACCGCGTTCGCCGTGGAGATGGATCGCCCCGGTATCCGGCCTGGCAAGAAGGAAAACAAGCTCGGCATGCGCGTCTCCGACACCGCCGAACTGGTGATGGAGGATTGCCGCGTACCGTCGTCGAACATCCTCGGCGAGATCGGCTACGGGTTCATCGACGCCATGAAAGTGCTGGACGGCGGCCGCATCTCCATCGGCGCGCTGTCGGTCGGCATCGCGCGCGGCGCATACGAAGCGGCCCGCGACTATGCCAAGCAACGCCAAGCGTTCGGCAAATCGATTTCCGACTTCCAGGCCATCCAGTTCATGCTCGCGGATATGGCCACGGAGATCGACGCCGCGCGGCTCCTCTGCTATCGCGCCGCCACGATCAAGGATGCCGGGCAGAAGGTAACGACGGCCTCGGCGATGGCAAAGCTCTACGCCTCCGAGGTCGCCGTGCGCGCTACGGAGAAAGGCGTACAGATCTTCGGTGGCTACGGTTTCATCAAAGAGTTCCCTGCCGAAAAGTACTACCGCGATGTGAAGCTCTGCACCATCGGCGAAGGGACGAGCGAGATTCAGCGGATGGTGATCGCGAGGAACCTGCTCGCTGGAGTGAATCAGTGATGCGGTTGTCCGTTGTCAGTTGTCGGTTGTCGGAGTAGGAGATCAGGATGGCGGATCGCTCCGACCCCCGGGCTCCGGCTCCCGACACCCTCGTCACCGATCTCGCCGAAGCACTGCGCAGCGGCAAGTACCGCGCACTGGCGCAGGCGGTTTCACTGATCGAGCGCGACGACGGCCGCGCGGAGCGTCTGCTGGCCGGCATCTATCCGGCCACCGGACACGCGCGAATCATCGGCATCACCGGCTCGCCCGGCGCCGGCAAGTCGACGCTGGTGGCTTCGCTCGCCAAGTACTACCGCGGGCAGAAGAAGAAGGTCGGCATCATCGCCGTCGATCCGACGTCCCCGTTCACGGGGGGTGCAATCCTCGGCGACCGCATTCGCATGGCCGATCTCTACACCGACCGCGGCGTCTTCATCCGTTCTATGGCCACGCGTGGGTTTCTCGGCGGTCTGGCGAAGGCGACGAACGACGTGGTCGATCTGCTCGATGCTGCCGGCTTCGACATCGTGCTCGTCGAGACAGTCGGTGTCGGCCAGGACGAAGTGGAGATCATCCGCACCGTGCAGACGAACGTCGTCGTGCTCGTTCCCGGCATGGGCGACGACATTCAGGCCATCAAAGCCGGCATCATGGAGATCGGCGACATCTTCGTCGTCAACAAAGCGGATCGGCCGGGGGCGGATCGCACGGTCACCGAGGTCACGATGATGATGTCGCTCGTCGAAGAGCACGGCGACTGGATCCCGCCCATTGTGAAGACGGTGGCGTCGACCGGTCAGGGAACCGAGGAGCTCGACGCGGCAATCATCAAGCACTTCGAGCATATTGAGACATCGGGCGAGCTCGATCGACGCAACCGCGAGCGGGTGCGCATCCGGATCGAGACGATGTTGAAAGAGAAATTCATGAGCCGGCTGCTGGCGGCAACGCCGGACTTCAACGCCATCCTCGACGACGTTCTGCACAAGCGCAACAATCCGCACGATGCGGCCGAAGCACTCCTGGCACGCGCATCGTTCGAAAGCGCTGAGCTACAATCCCGGCCCCGATGAAGTTCTCCCGCCAGTGGCTCAACGATTACGTCGATCTCTCCGATCTCAGCGATGACCAGCTCAGCGTCCGCCTGACCGAAATCGGCCACGCCGTGGAATCGACCGAGAGCCATGGCGACGACACCGTCTTCGATCTCGAGATCACCACCAACCGCGTCGACGCCATGTCGCACCTCGGCATGGCCCGCGAGCTGGCCGCCGCGCTGGGGCGATCGACAACCTGGGCGGCATCGTCGCCGGCTGGTGCGGCGGCAGCATCGCCGCCAACGATCCGCATCGAAACGCCGGCGATGTGCGCGCGCTACAGCGCCCTGGTCATCCGCAACATCTCGGTGAAGCCTTCCTCCCCGCTCGTCTCGAAGCGCCTCGAAGCGGTCGGCCTGCGTCCGATCAACAGCATTGTCGACATCACCAACTACGTGATGGTCGCTCTCGGCCATCCCCTTCACGCCTTCGACCTCGATCGCGTCAGCGGGCAGACCATCATCGTTCGCCGGGGAAAACCAGGCGAGACGGTGAAGACTCTCGACGGCGAGATGCGCAAGATCGATCCCGACACCGTCGTCATCGCCGATGCGCAGCACGCGGTCGGACTCGGCGGGATCATGGGCGGCTTCGAGTCGGAGATCACAGCGTCGACGCGCAATGTGATGCTCGAGTGCGCCTGGTTCGATCCAACGACGATCCGGCGCACCACGCGGCGGCTCGGCATGAAGACGGACGCCTCGTACCGGTTCGAGCGGCGCGTCGATCCCAATGACACCCTGGCCGTCATCGCCGAAGCGGCAAGAATGATCGCCGACGGCAGCGGCGGTATCGCCGAAGCGCCGATCGACGTCGTTGCCTGGGAGGTGACGCCGAAGACGATCCGCCTCCGTTCGACGAAGCTACACGACGCTTCGGCCGGCAGCGTCGGTATCGGATACGCGCTCGAGCTTTTCCGACGCCTCGGCTTCAACGCGGAACAGGTTCACGACGGCCTGCGCGTCACGGTACCGACGTATCGGGGTGACATTCACGAGGAGGCAGACCTGATCGAGGAAGTGCTCCGCTTCTTCGGTCTCAACAATGTTCCTGCCGAGTTGCCGCGCATGACCACGGCTGATGTGCGGCGCGAAACCGCGGATGTTGCCGAAGACACGATTCGCGACGTCCTCGTCGGCTGCGGCCTGTCCGAGGCCATCAACTACTCCTTCATCCGCCCGGAGTGGAACGCGCTCGTCTCCGACGAGGCACCGATCGCGATCACCAATGCGCTCTCCGAGGCCATCGAGGCGATGCGACTGTCGCTGCTTCCAGGTCTACTCGAAACCGTCGCCTTCAATCGCTCCTACGGCACGCGCGACGGCGCGATGTTCGAAGTCGGACGAACGTACCACCCCCAAAGCTCCGACGCCCGACACCCGGCACCCGACACCCGCGTCCACGAACACCATCGCATCGCCATCGTCCTCTACGGCTCGACCGGAACATTCTGGGGCGATCCGAAGAGACCGGTCGATTTCTTCGACGTCAAAGGGGTCGTCGAGCAGATCGCGGCGAAGATGCATGTCGATGTCACCTTCGCGGCTTCCGATCAACGCTGGCTGCGCAGTGGCAAGCGGGCCACCGCCTGGCACGGCGACCGCGAGATTGCCACTCTTGGGTTTCTCTCCGCCGATGTGCTGCAGACCTTCGGGATCAAAGGCGATGTCGCCGTTGCCGAAATCGACGTCGAGGCGATCATCGCTACCGCGAACAGCGAGTGGACGATGGCGCCGGTGGCGCGCTTTCCCGGCGTACCCATGATCCTCGCGCTCACACACGCGCGCGGCATCGAGTATCAGCGCATCATCGATACCATTCGCTCGTTCAATGTGCCTTACCTGCACGAGGTCGGTCTGCGCGACCGCTTCGTGCCGGAAGGGACCGACGACATCATCAAGACCACGCTCGGTCTGTGGTATCAGGCCTTCGACCGCTCGCTGACACAGGGCGAGATCGCCGGATTCCAGCAAAACCTCGCTTCCCGGCTCGCCGCCGCGCTGCCCGTGAAACTACTCTAATTGGGAAAACAAACGTGAAGAAGAACCGCGATAACGATCAGTTAAGCCTTGCCGGAACCGAGGAGGGAGAAATCCTCGGACGCCTCAATGATCGCGTGGAAAAAGCGATCGCTACGATTCAGGAGCTGCGCCGCGAGCGCGACACCCTCCGCCGCCAGCTCGACGACGCCACCGGGCGTCTGCAGGAGCAGGGAGACGCCGCGGAGCGGGCCTCGACACTCGAAGAAGACAACGAGCGTTTCAAGCGCGAGCGCTCCGAAATTCGCGATCGCATCGAATCGATTCTCGGCAACCTGGAAGCGCTCGAGGAAGGCGGAGAGTAGTTGCTTGGTTGCTGGGTAACTCGCCAACAGGCCACGCGCCCGCAGGCGCAGAAAACCGACAACGCGGCAAAGCCGCAGACAACGCGCCGAAGGCGCAGCACTACGGCTTCAGTACCGCCCTCGAGAACTTGATGAAGTAATCGACGCCGGAGACCAGCGCAAACAGCATCACCACCCAGAGCGCCAGCTCGCCGATGAATCGAAACTCACCCAGCTCGTAGCCGACGATCAGCAGCGCGATGGCCACCACCTGCGCGACCATCTTCGTCTTCCCGAGCGGTGAGGCGGCGATGGTGACGCCGTGCTGGGCCGCGATCGAGCGCAGGCCGGAGACGGCGAACTCCCGTCCGATGATGATCACGATCATCCAGGCCCGGGCCAGTCCCAGCTCGATGAGGGATATGAAGGCCGCCGACATCAGGAGCTTGTCCGCGATCGGATCGAGCAGCGCCCCGAGGCGGGTCATCTTGTTGTACTTGCGGGCGAAGTAGCCGTCGAAGTAGTCGGTGATCGCGGCGACGAAGAAGATGGCCAGACCGAGATAATTCGAATACTTCGTCAGCAGAACCACCACCATGAACGGCACGAGGAAGATGCGGAAGAGCGTCAGCGAGTTCGGGAGATTCCAGATCTCGGTTGCGACGTTTTCCGGCGGGGGAACGACGGTAGGTTTCGCGCGCTCCGTCATCGCGGAGACCGCTTCGGTCGGCAGCATGGGTTCTCGGCAGATATCCGTCAGGAGAATAGCCCCTTTGGAGGATCGTGGGAAGGTCGGCACGGCCGACTGCGCTGGCTGTTAGAGGAATACGAATCGGCGGATTGACATTCCAGAGCGAGCAACCGAAAATCTCGGTCCCCGCTCGATATGCGAAAGTGGCGGAATTGGTAGACGCGCAGGTCTCAGAAGCCTGTGGTCATTAGACCATGGGGGTTCGATTCCCCCCTTTCGCACCAACATCGTCCAGCCGCGATAACCTCTCGAGCAGCGAGCCCGTCAGCACGCACAGGCCTTGGGGGTAACCATGCGAATCCCACCGATCACCGTTCTCTTCCTCGCCGCGACGATGAGTTCCTGTGTATCGACCAACGCACCCGCGCCGTCACCAGCATCCGACACCGACGCGGTGCGCCAGTTTATGGCTCGCGTCGCGACAGACATCACGGCCAGAGGTCCGGTCGCGTGGCGCGACTTCTTCGACGATTCTTCGAACTTCTTCATGGTTTCCGACGGGAGGCTGGTCTTCGCCTCGGGTGCTGCCGCGCGAGAGGGCATTCAGGGCCTGAGCCAAGTCATCACCAGCATCCAGCTTCGCTGGGGAGCGGACTTGCGCATTCAACCGCTCGCACCCGGCCTGGCCATGGTGGCCGTGCCGTGGCACGAGGTGCGCGTCGACCCCGCAGGCAGGACGATTGAGGACGACGGATACTTCACCGGAGTGGCCGAGTACGGGCCCGCCGGCTGGCGGTTCCGCAATGCTCACTGGTCCGTCGCCGCCGCTTCGCCCGCCGTTCCATAACTCGTCGTAGCGGCGCTCACTAAAACCACCACGTTGCAGAAGAGTAACCAACCGCCGAACAGTCCAGCCGCGTCCGGCTGGATGTTTGGAAAGACGCTCGAAAAGCAGACGGCACTCACCGTGTCGAGGAACATTCCGGGTGCGACAAGGGCGATGCCGCCGAGGGCACGCTGCTCCCATGGAATCGCAAGACGCGAGAAGAGAAACCGCGGAAGGCGGAACATCAGGAGCGCCGAAATCGCGAGCAGGGCGATGATTGACCACGGCCTGTCGGGATTCAGCACCCGCTGACCGGCCATACGCAACGCAATCGTTGCCACAAGCCAGATCGCGAATCCAACCATGATTAACCGTTTCATCGCCCCGATCTCCTTTTCTGCGACAGTTGTGCGGCAAACTCGTTGACGGCTCTGCCTGTACGTTTCCAGTCGCCAGTGGCCAGGGCGTCCAGCAATAACCCGTCGATGACACCGACGATCAGCGTTGCCATGGTCGCAGCCCGCGCCCGGCCAAGCGCCCGCGTCAAAGTGGAGGTCAGCAGATCGATCCAGCTATCGATCGATCCTTGAAGATAGGACGCGTACCGGCTCGGGTATTGAAGCGCCAGTCCGTGCATTTCGAAGAAGAGACGCAAATAGGGACGGTTCCGCGTGGATGTCGCCCACTTCCACAGAGCGCGTACGAGCACGTCAAGATCGGCGTCGCCGGCTTGCGCGGTCATCACCACTTCCAGCGCATCCTTGGCGCGGCTTCGAATCAGCCCCATGGCCTCAACCAGCAACTGCTCTTTCGAACCGAAGTGATAGACCAGAAGACGCGCCTTCGAGCCGACCGCGGCCGCCAGCGGGCGAAGGGACAGCTCGGCGACACCGTTCTGGAGCAGATACCGGACCGTCGCTTCGAGCAGTTCATCCCGCCGGGCTGATGTTGGCATGAAACGAGTGTTTCATGAAACAGTCGTTACAGTCAAACAGACGCCGGCGTGGTGCTAGAGTGCGAGAACTATCCAACGTCCATTTTCCAGGCATCCATCAGGGGGATCCATGCGACTTCAATCGTCGCTTCTGGCAGCCTTTGTCTTCGCTTTCTCATTGCCCGCCTTCGCAGCCGATCCGGCGCAAGCGCGCGGCGACTACGATCACCTGCAGAGATGGCAGTTCGCCAGCGCGCCGATCGCGCTGACGCAGGTGATCTCGATCAGGCGCGACACAGCCACGATCACACTCACATCAGGCAGCGTCTACCTCATGCAGCCCACGTCATCCGGCCGTGTTACGGGACTGGTCTTCGCGGGCGAAGGGCACTTCACCATGGCGGTCCCCGATCGCATCGAAGTGGCACAGCTCCGTCGTTTCTCCAGGAAGGACATCTCGTCAGTCGATCAGAAGTTCACACAACTCGTTCTGCGTACCTCCGCCGACACGATCGACAAACTGTTCCCCGCGGCAGCGAAGGAACCGTTTGCAAAGAATGCCATCGCCGAGAATCGCCACAATCACTGGCTGATCGACCTCGGCACCGACGTCGACGCGGCTGTCATCGCAGGGATGCTCAACCCAGACGCACTGAAGATGACCGCGGCTATGAAGACCGCCGACTTCGACTGGGTCACCTACGACTACGACTCCTTCCGCCGCGAAGAGAGCCAGTTGATTCGATGGGACCGGCAAAACACCGAGGTGTGGATCAGTCTCGATCGTGCGGAGGACCGTTCGGCGAGTGGCGGACCCGGCGAACACGACGTCCGCCCCGCAACCGTGAGCCATCTCGACGTGAAGGCCGATTTGTCCAGGGGCAAATGGAATCCTCGCCGCGTGGGCGCGACTGAACAGTTGATGCTCAATGGCCAGTACACGATCGAGGAAACGATTGCGGCGAACGTCGACGGCCTGATCGCCTTGCCTCTCCATCTCGATCCGACGGCGCATAATCTCGCGGCGACGGATGAAAAAGGGCAATCGCTCGCCATCCTTCGCGATCACATCGGCGCGCGGAGCTCCTCCATTGGCAACGACGTATACGACTACACCTTCACGCTGATCTTTCCTGCGCCGTTGAAGGCCGGCGAGCCACACGTCGTCACGTTCCACTACGAACTGGAAACGCCGAACTACGCTTTCGGCAATACCTGGTATCCCACGGTTCCCGAGGCATTCGACAGCACCACCGCGCGGTTGGAGCTCAAGGTAGCCAGGCGCAACGAAGTGCGAGCCATGGGAAGGCGCACCACGGAGACGGAATCGCCTGACGGCAGTAAGAATTCGATATGGCTGGTCGAGAAGCCGGCGAAGATGGTGACCTTCTCCACAGCCGAGCGCTTCACCGAGGTTCCGCTCGAGATCGCAGGCGTCCCGAAAGTCATTTCGTTCGGTACCGTGACAGGGCTCGACCCCGGCGCGCGCATTCGCAATGCCGGGGCCGACGTCGTCAACTCCCTGCGCTTCTATCAATACCTGTTCGACGACAAGCTCGACACCCCGCAAATCTATGTAACCGCGATCGCCGCGGGTCATGGACAGGCCTTCGACGGCTTCCTGCACCTCTCCGAGTTCACCTACGAGGAGCATCCGGGCGCCACCGAGCTGTTTCGAGCACATGAAGTGGCACACGAGTGGTGGGGCCACAAAATCGGATGGAAGACGTATCGCGATCAGTGGTTGAGCGAATCATTCGCCGAGTACTCCTCCATGATGTTCGTGCAAGCGACAGTGAAGGGCGGCGACAAGTTCTACGACGAGATCATCAACGCCTATGACGGCATCGTGCAGGGCAATCTCGCCGGCGGCTTCAGCAAGTTCAATCGTCCCTGGCTGATCGAGTTCAACGGAGCCGCCCGAGCCCGGCTCGGGCCCATCGGCGTTGGTTACCGCGCGGGCACCTCGGAGATCCCGGCTGGTTACGAGATACAGGCCTACCACAAGGGTCCGCTCGTCCTGCACATGCTCCGCTCGGTCCTGCGCTTCAAAACGCACAGCGACGACGTCTTCGTCCAGATCCTCAGAGATTTCGTCAAACAGTACAGCGGCAAGGAGGCCAGCACGGCCGATTTCCAGAAGGTTGTCGAGAAAAACGCGCCTGGCGACTGGAGCTACTTCTTCGATGACTGGGTCTACGACTCGGCCATACCGACGCTGCGCTGGAACTACAAGATCGAACCGAATTCGACCGGCGGCTCCAAGCTGACGGTGACGGTGAAACGGAGCGGCGTCCGCGACGATTTTCTGCTGGCCGTTCCGATACGCGTCGAGTTCGACGAAAACCGCTCCGGCACGTTCTTCATGCCCATCCGAAAGAACGAGGAAACGATGTCGAAGGAGTTTCCCCTCGTGGCCCGCAAGATCATCCTCGCACCAGATCATTCATTGCTCGCAAATATCCGGCGGGAGTAACCTGTTGCGCGCGCGGGAATCCAGAATGCGACTAACCTCCATCGCCACGATTTTGATCGTCCTCGCTATACCGCTTCCCGCCGCCGTCCGCGCGCACCCGCGTGAGGTCCGGCAGACGACCTCTCCCTCGGTGCCGAAGAGCGGCGTGCGCGCGGAACTGCTGCACGACCTCGATGACGTGCAGAAAAAGATCGTATCGCTGGCCTTGGCCATGCCGGCCGACCGGTATTCGTGGCGGCCCGTAGGCGGCGTCCGCTCCGTCAGTGAGGTGTACATGCACATCGCCGGCGGCAACTACACGCTGGTCAGCTTCGTCGGCGACAAGCCGATGCTGGACACGCGGTCGTTCGAGCGCATCACGGATAAATCGCACGTCGTCGAAGAGCTGCGCCGCTCGTTCGATTTCCTGCGCGACGCCATCGTAAATACGAGCGACGCCGATCTCGACAAGCCGATTCGCATGTTCGGCAACGACAGCACCGAACGGGCCGCCTTCATGATGGCCCTGAACCACCTGCACGAGCACCTCGGACAGTCCGTCGCCTATGCGCGCATGAACGGCGTCGTCCCACCGTGGAGCACCGAGTAGTCAGCGCTGATAGCGCGTCGCGTACTCCGGCACCGTGATACCGGCGGCAATCCGCTCGTCGTCGATCGGCGACGAAGGCGTGACCGCGAGCGGGATGACACCAGCCCAGATCGGAAGGGCGTAGTCTTCCTCATCGTCCGCCGGCGGACCGCTGCGGATCTTGGCCGAGGCCTCGGTGAGAGGCAACGCGATGACCAGCGTCTGCCGGAGCTCGCTCTCGTTGGGCGGACGGGCGTCGTGCACGCGGCCCGCGCAGACATGCTCGACGAGCGCATCGAGCACTCGCAGCTTCTCCTCGCGATCGACGACCTCGCGGCCCTTCCCCATAACCACGACCGAACGATAGTTCATCGAGTGATGAAAGGCGGAGCGCGCCATCACCAGGCCATCGAGAAGGGTGATCGTTACACAGACATCGATACCTTCTCGTAACGAGCGGAGCATCCGGCTGGCGGCCGAGCCGTGGAAGTAGAGGGTCTCGCCGATCCGCGTATGAATGGTGGGAATGACGACCGGCGAACCGTCGACGACGAAGCCGACGTGACAGATCAGCGCCTCGTCGATGATGCCGTTGATGGTCTCGCGGCCGTACTCCCCTCGCTTGGCCAGACGCTTGACGGTCGTACGCGGCGATTGCAATGACGTGCTTTGTTCTAGTACAGTATCGCTCATATGTCAGTACAAAGCTATCTCAAGGGAACCACCGCCGTCAAGATCGCCGCCAGCGCCGAGTCGGCCGCGGCCGGCGGCAGGATCGCCGGCGGCGAGCGCCTTCCGCCCGTGCGCGCGCTGGCGCAGCAGCTCGGGGTCAGCCCGGCCACCGTGGCCGCCGCCTACCGCATCCTGCAGGAGCGTGGGATCGCCTTCGCCGACGGCCGCCGTGGAACGATCGTCCGCCACGCCTCCCCCGCCGCCCCGCCCGCCCCCGCGCTGCTGCCCCCGCATGTTCGCGATCTGGCCACGGGCAATCCTGCGCCGGACATGCTGCCCGATCTGGCCCCGTTTCTTCGCAAGCTCGACGGACGCCCGCGGCTGTATCGCGATGACCTCAGCGACCCCGACCTTGTGGCGTTAGCCCGCACGCAGTTCGCCGGCGATGGTGTTCCCGCCGATTCGGTCGCCGTTGTCAGCGGTGCACTCGACGGCATCGAGCGGGTGCTGCGCGAACAGGTGCGCCCTGGCGACCGCGTTCTGGTCGAAGATCCCTGCTTCACCGGCGTCATCGACCTTCTCCACGCGCTCTCGCTCGTACCGGTGCCGGTCTCTGTCGATGACGAGGGTTTGCTGCCCGGGGCAATGCAGCAGGCCGGAGCCGCGGAGGCCATCATCGTCACGCCGCGGGCGCAGAACCCTACCGGTGCCGCTGTCACCGAGAAACGCGGCCGGCAGCTGCGCGCACTCCTTCGTCAGCGGCCCGAGCTCCTGCTCATCGAGGACGATCACGCCGGTCCCGTGGCCGGTACGCCGTACGTAACGCTCGTCGAAGCGTCACGCGAGCGATGGGCGGTCGTCCGTTCGGTCTCGAAGTCCCTCGGACCTGATCTCCGGCTGGCGATTCTTTCCGGCGACGCGAGGACGATCGCCCGCGTCGAGGGGCGGCAAACGCTCGGCATCCGCTGGGTGAGCCACATCCTTCAGAAACTCGTCGTCGCGCTTTGGCGGGACAAGAGCGTTCAGAAGCAGCTCGCCCGCGCCGAGCGAACGTACGCGCGGCGCCGTGATGCTCTCGTCGATGCTCTGCACGTCCGTGGCATCGAAGCCCATGGCACTTCCGGGCTGAACGTCTGGATCCCCCTGGCCGAAGAGAGCTCCGTCGTCCAGGCGCTCTTCCAGCGCGGATGGGCGGTCGCGGCCGGCGAGCGCTATCGGATCAGGACTCTCCCGGCCGTCCGCGTCACGATCGCGTCGCTCGATGCAGGCGATGCGGCGTCCTTCGCGGACGATCTCGCCCAGGCGCTACGCCCTGCGAAGAGACGGGCCGCGGGTGCGTGAGGGAAAACCTAATCGACCACAGAGGCACAGAGATCACAGAGAGAACATCAGTGTCCTTTGTGCTTCTGTGGTTGAATGGGTTTTCCCCTCACGCCCCCACCAACTCCTTCGCGAACATCCCCGGCGTAAACGCGGTCACGTACCCGGTGAACGCGGAGGCGGCTACGGTCAACGGAGAAGCCAGCCATAGCTTGCCGGGGCCGGAGCGGCCTTTGTAATTGCGGTTGATGGCACTGATGGTCACCTGTTCGGAATCGTCCGACACTCCGGGGCCGCAGCCGATGCAGGCGCCGCAGCCGGGATTGAGAACGACGGCGCCGGCGCGCTCGAACGTGTCCAGCAGGCCGTTCTCGCGCGCGAAGGTCTCGACCGCGTGCGAGCCGAACTGGATGTAGAACTTCACCCCCTCCGCCACCTTCAAACCGGCGTCGACCGCCTCCTTGGCCACCTGGTGGTAGAAGAGAAAATCGTCGATCTTGCCGGCCGTACAGGAGCCGGCGTAGGCAATGTCGATCTTCGTATCCTCGACGTCCGCGACGAAGGCCCCGTTCGTCGGATCGGAGGGGATGCCGTGATCGGGATCGCCCGGATGGGCCACCATCGGTCGGATCGTGCTCAGGTCGATGGTGTGAACGCCGCCCACATACTCGGCGCCGGGATCGGGCGACACCGCCCGCGCACGTAGCACGTCCACATCGACTCCGGGCCGCATTGCCGCGATCCAGGCAAAGGTCTTCTCATCGGCCTCGATGATCGCCGTCCGGGCCGCGCATTCGGTGGCCATATTGGCCAGCGTGGCCCGCTCGTCCATCGACAGCGACCGCAGTCCTGGGCCGGTGAGCTCCATGATCCGGTCGAGCGTCATCTGCCGCTTGGCGAATTGCAGCAGGATGAAGAGCATCACATCCTTGGCGGTGACGTTCTCGCGCAGCGTGCCGGTCAGCTCGAAGCGGATCGACTCCGACACCTCCACCTGCGTGAACCCCGAGTGCACGAGATTGGCGTATTCGGTCGCGCCGACACCCCAGGCCAGCGCATTGTTCACTCCGCCCATGCAGGTATGGCTGTCGGTGGCCTGAATGAAATCTCCGGGATCGATGATGAGCTCGCGCGCCACCTCGTGACAGATGCCGGGAGAGATGTTATCGACGGCCGAAAAATCGCGGCAGCCGGTGTGCTGCTGGAACTCCCTCTGCAGATCGCGCAGCGTCCGGATCTTGGCCATGAACGGCCGCATCCGCGCCACATCGTCCGCGTAGATGAGGTGGTCCTCGAACACCGCGAACTTCTGCGGGTTCTTGATCGTGTACTCCGGGCCATACTCTTGCTCTAAGAAGTAATGCACCTGCGCCGTGGTGAACTCGTGCGTATACCCGCCATCGACTTCGACGACGAGTGCGTCGCCGGGTTTGACGTACACCTGTGAGTCGGGGGTCAGTTGTCGTTTGCCGGAGGAGAGAACATGCCGTGCCAGAATTTTTTCTCCCATCGTCATCGGCCGTTTCGGGGTGTTCGGCACCGGGACATCGATCTCGCCGCGCGCGACCGCCTTTGCGAAGGGGAAGAGGCCTCCCTGACGAATGATGAGCCGGGTGATGGCGTCGTATCCTTTGCAGAACTCCTCGATGGCGATCGCCTCACCGGCCTGGAGGCGTTCCAGCATGGCGTGATCGGCCATGAGCAGACCCTGATTGATGTTGTTGCCAGCGTGAATCGGCGCGAATGATGCCGCGACGGCGATGCGGATGCCGCTCCAGACCTCGCACTGCGTGGCCGTCTCGCGCGAGCTGCCGACGCCTTTGCGGTAGCCGCTGACGATGACCTCGAAGTTGCCGTTGATGAGCGCGTCGTGCTCGAAGAGGCGTTTGCCGTCGACGATGAGACCGGCGTAGGCGTCGCGGGCGATGTCTTCCGGCTTGTGGCTGAAACAGACCCAGGCCGGCGTCATGGCGTCGGTGTTGATGTCGTCGAGCAGGTCATCGATCGTCAGATCCCGCATCTGAAGATCGAGCTCGCCGCGCAACTGACGGCGGATCAGCTCCGGGTCCTTGGTCAGAAACAGGACGCGCTTGCCTGGAGTGAGGTGGATGGTCGGTTCTGGTTTCATGATGTCCTTATCGGGGTCTCGCGGTCTCGCGGTTGCGCGGTCTCGCGGTTGCTGGGTTGCAAGGTTGCAAGGTTGCTGCACATTCCTTATCGACTCAGCAACCCAGCAACCCAGCAACCTTGCAACCCCGAGACCGCGAGACCGCGAGACCGCGAAACCCTTCAGCAACCGGATTCTAATCAACCTCCCACCCCATCCCATGACATGATTCCCACCCATGCTTGCTCCGGGCAGGATGCTCGGTCCGTACAAGATCCTAACGGCCATCGGTGCGGGCGGCATGGGCGAGGTGTACCGCGCGCAGGATACGCGCCTGGGCCGCGACGTCGCCGTGAAAGTGCTGACGCGCAACCTCTCCAATGACGCCGACGCGTTGCGGCGTTTCGAACAAGAAGCGCGGGCGGCCGGGATGCTCAATCATCCCAACATCCTGGCCATTTACGACATCGGCGATGAAGGGGGACTCCGCTACATCGTCTCCGAGCTTCTGGAGGGGGAATCGCTAAGGGCTCGCATCAAGCAGAGTCCCATTCCACCGCGTAAGGCGCTCGACTATGCCGCCCAGATCGCCCGCGGGCTCGCTGCCGCGCACGAGCGGAGCATCGTCCATCGCGACCTCAAGCCGGAGAACCTCTTCATCACCCGCGACGGCCACGTCAAGATCCTCGACTTCGGACTGGCCAAGCTTTCCGGCCCGCGCCTGCCGAACGCGACGCCGGGAGACGAGAACGAGCTCACCCTTCCCACCACGCCGACAGAGCCGGGGCGGCTGATGGGGACGGTCGGTTACATGGCACCGGAGCAGGTGCGCGGCGGCAGCGGCGACAACCGATCCGACATCTTCGCCTTCGGCGTGATTCTCTACGAGATGTTGGCCGGCGTCCCGGCCTTCCGCGGCGAATCTCCCATCGAGACGCTCAACGCCATCCTGAAAGACGATCCTCCCGATTTCTTCGAGCTCAACGTGCGCGTTCCGGGCGCGCTCGATCGCGTGGTCCGTCACTGTCTCGAGAAGAATCCCGACGAGCGCTTCCAGTCAGCCCGCGACCTCGCCTTCGACCTCGGGTCGCTCTCCGGCCTCACCAGCCAGGCCATCTCCTTCCACCCGAACTGGCACTTCCGAAAACGCGACATCCTGAAACCGGCCGCGATCGTCCTGGCGATTCTCGCCGTGGCCGTGATCGCCTATCTGGCCGGACAACGCCGCGGAACGCGGCCGCCGCCGGAGTACAAGCGCCTCACATTCCGCAGCGGCACGATCTTCAACGCCCGTTTCTCGCCCGACGGCGAGACCGTGTTCTACGGCGCGCGGTGGGGCGGCAAGCCGATGTCGATCTTCTCCGTTCGCGCCGACTCGCCCGAATCGCGCGACCTCCAGATCGGAGAAGGCACTGACCTCCTCGCCGTCTCCCGCGACGGACAGCTCGCCATTTCGCTCCGGCGCCATGTCATCGGCTACCTGCGCGAGAGCGGAACGCTGGCGCAGGTGCCGATCGCCGGCGGTGCTCCCCGATCGATTCTCGACGACGTCGAATTCGCCGACTGGTCGCCGGACGGGCGGCTGGCAGTCGTCCGGACTGTAGGCGGCCGATGCCGGTTGGAGTTCCCGATCGGCAACGTCATCTATGACACGAACGGATGGATCGGCCATCCGCGTTTCGACCCTGCCGGCAAATCCATCGCCTTGCTCGACCATCCATTTCTGAACGATGACCGCGGCTCGGTCGTTCTCCTCACGCTCGCCGGGAAATCGCATCGCTCCCTGACCAGGGAATCGCAGAGCGTCGAAGGGCTGGCCTGGTCGCCGGATGGCAAAGAGATCATCTTCTCCGCCGAGGATGGCAACACGCCGCGGGCGATCACCGCCGTCACCGTCGGTGGCAAAGAGCGGATCGTCGCCGCGAGCGCGGGACCGCTCTGGCTTCACGACGTCGCCCCCGACGGCCGCGCGCTCGTTTCGCGCGAGATCGTCCGCGCAGGAATCGTCGGCATCCGCGGAAATGAGCCGCCGCTCGATCTGTCGTGGTTCGACTACTCCGTCGTGCGCGACCTCTCCGCCGACGGAAAGACGATCATCTTCTCCGAGTCGGGCGAAGCCGGCGGCGCCATCTTCGGCGTCTATCTGCGCGGAATCGACGGCTCGCCAGCGGTCAGGCTTGGCGATGGCACGTCGGAAGCCCTCTCGCCTGACGGGCAATGGGTCCTTTCCATCCCCCGCAACCGCAAGCCGGCGCCGATCGTCATGCTTCCCACCGGCACCGGCCAGCCGCGTCCGATCACGCACGACCGCATCAACCACCGCAACGCCCGCTGGTTCCCGAACGGCGCGCACATCCTTTTTCAAGGCGACGAGAACGGACACCCGCCGCGGCTGTGGATGCAGGCCCTCGACGGCAGCGCGCCGCGCGCCATCACTCCCGAAAATGTCTCCGGCACGCAGATCACACCCGACGGCCGCTTCGTTCTCGGCCGCGACAGCGACCGCAAGTTCCATCTCTATCCCGTCAGCGGCGGCGCCCGCCTTCCTGTGCCCGCGTTGAAGTTTGGCGACGTCCCCACGCGCTTCACCGCCGACGGCCGTTCGCTCTTCGTGGCCTCGTTCGGAAAAGTACCGGCCATGCTTTACAAGGTCGACCTTGCCACCGGCGCCCGCACCCTTTCACGCGAAGCGATGCCGGCCGATCCCTCCGGCCTCATCAACGTCGGCCCGATCTTCGTCACCCCCGACGGCGCGACGACGGTGTACAGCTACACGCGGCTGTTGAGCGATCTGTATGTAATCGAGAGCCCGTCGCGATAACCCCCCTGGGACCGCGTGCGTCCCGCACGCGCTTCTTCGCAACATCCTGCCGGACAAGCGCGGGCGAGACGCCCGCGGTCCCAGGGGGCTGACCCGATAGAATGCCCCAGTGCCGCAGGTGATCTTCCTCTCGCTCTTTCTCGGCTTGATCACGGGAACGCAGTCTGTCGAGTTGCGGGTCGATGAAGCGGTCAAGTCGGTGCGCATCGAGCTTGGCGGCCGCGAAGTTGCCCGGCTGGACAGGGCGCCGTGGTCGGCCAGGGTCGACTTCGGGAGCGAGCTGACGCCGCGCGACTTGACGGCGATCGCGTTCGACGATGAAGGACATGAAGTCGGCCGCACCTCGCAATTGATCAACCTCTCGCGCCCCCCCGCCGAGATGGAGATCATCATTCGAAGCGAAGGGCAGCAACCGGTTGAGGTGGAACTGGTCGGACGGCATCGGCTGCACAAGGAGCCTAAGAGCGCGAAACTACTCGTCGACGACACCGCCGTCCGCGTGGGCCGCGACTTCCGCGCACGCCTGCCGAAGGTCGACTGGTCTCATCCGCATCTCGTGTCGGCTGAAATGGAGTTTGAAGATGGCGAGATCGCCAAGCGCGACGTCGCCATTGAGGCGGGGTTCTCGGGCTCCGCGGGATCTGAGGTGGCGCCAATGCTCGTCATGACGAACGGGAAGAAGCAACCCGACTCGCTCGACGGCTGTTTTTCGGCCGGCGGCTCCCCCTTACGCGCGACGGCCATCGAAAGCGGCGACGCGTTCGTGGTCATGGTGAAGGATCCGGCCACGCGTCCTCCCTCCGCCGACTTGCGGTTCGATTCGGGGACGGCGCTGCGAATTCTCTGGCCGGTGCCGCGCCCCATCAACGCGCCGGGCGAGCCGACCGCGATCGCCTTCCCGCAGTCCGTCAATCACGGCAAGGTGTCGTCGGTGTCCTGGCTGCTGAGCCAGCGCCTTTCGCCGCCCCCCTCCGCCACTGAGCCGCGCCAGTTCACCGACGCCGTCGCCGTCGCGGCGATGAGCTCCCTGGAACGAGGCCGGCGCCGCGCGGTCATCCTCGTCGTGAGCAAAGCACCCGACCGCAGCCTCTACACTCCGCCGGTCGTGCGCCGCTATCTCGAAGCCGTTGGTGTGCCGCTCTTCGTCTGGTCAGCGGATGGACCGCGGCCCGATCTGGCCGCCTCCTGGGGCTCGATCGACGACATCTCCATGACCGCCGGACTCCAGGCCGCCATCGGGCGGCTCAATGACGCACTCACGCGGCAACGCCTCGTCTGGGTTGCCGCCAATCCGCTCACGGTACTCAACGCCGAGGGGGTGGAGCGCTGCGGGCTAACGCCGGTGGCGCATCATCAGCCACTCAAACAGTAATGAGCATGAGAAACATGAAATCCATTGTCATCGCCGCAGCCCTCTTCCTCAGCGCCGCCGTATCCCTTGCACAGACCGCTGCGGAATCGATCGAAGTCCGCGTCGTCAACGTCGACGTCGTCGTGCGCGACCGAGCCGGCAAACCGGTCACCGGACTGACGAAAGCAGACTTCGAGATCTACGAGTACGGCCAGAAGCGGGAGATCACGAACCTCTACGAAGTGCGTGGGGCAACCGCCCCCGCGGCGCCATCGGCGAAGCCCCCGGTGCCTGCGAACACGGCTCCGGCTCCTGCCGAGGGCGCTGCTGTCGAAATTCGTCCGCGCAACATCGTCATGTTCCTCGACAACTACTCGCTCGAGCCGTTTCGCCGCGACAAGGTGCTCCAATCGCTCCGGAAGTTCATCGACGGTCAGTTGCAGCCGCAGGATCGCGTGATGATCGTCCTCTGCACGCAACAGGTGAAAGTGATCACGCCGTTCACTAGCGACAGAAAGGCCATCGAAGATGGGGTGGAGTCGCTCAAGAAGATCGTCAGTGCCAGCTCCAACCGGGCCTCCTCTCTCGAACGGGTCAAACGACAGGTCAGTGAGCTCATCGACACCGGCAAGGAGGGAAGGTCCAGCTGGAAGGATGTCTACGGCCAGTCGCTGGGACTCGTGGAAACTCTCGTCGAGGAAGACATTTTCAGTGCCAGGAACACGCTGGCCGCGCTCGGGGCGACCACCGGCGCGCTCGCGGGACTGGAAGGCAAGAACGTCGTCATCTTTGCAGGCGCTCATCTTCCCGAGCATCCCGGCGCGGAGCTCTATCAGTGGCTCTACAACTCCTTTTCGACCTACATGGGCAATCTCACACTGGGGTCAGAAACCATCAGCGGCAAGGCGGGATCGATGCAGCACTACTCGATCGAGGAAGCCGCCAAACAGGCCAGTGCGAACAACGTCACGCTCTACCTCATCGACGCCGCCGATATGCGCGATGCCGTCAGCGCCGAAAGCAATATTCAGGTCGACAAGATGGAGCAGTTCACCGCCTTCACCAACACGGCCATGGCCTACCAGACGCTGGCCCGCATCAGTGGCGGGTTGGCGCTCACCAACTCCGACAACTTCGATTCCGCCTTCCAGACGCTGGCCGCCGATCTCAACTCCTACTACTCCCTCGGCTTCAAACCCTCGGGTACCGCAACCGACACCCTGGGCAGGATCGTCGTCAAGATGAAGAACCCCGAGTACCGGTTCCGGGCCAGGGAGACGTACGCCGCAAAGGCTCCGGCGGCGCCGCTCGACGAAATGAGCGCCCGCGTCACCGCCAACCTCTATGCGACCGATGCCCGCAACGAGTGGGAGATCCATCTCAAACCGGGGACGCCCGAAAAACAGGGAAGCGAGTACCGCGTGCCGTTCGAAGTCACCATGGCGCCGACGATCACGCTCAAGCCTGATGGCGAGAACCTCGTCGGCAACTTTGCCGTCTACGTCGTCGTCGGTCGAGGCGAGTCGACCTCGAAGGTAATCCGAAACGTTCACGCAGTAAAGGTTCCCACCGATGCCGAAGACGACTTTCGCGAGAAACAGATCACCTACAAGGCCTCGATCACCATGACACCGGGGGAGAACATCCTCTCGGTTGCCGTCGTCGATCAGGCCAACAACAGCGCCGGGTTCGCCAGGGCAAAAGTTGCCGTTCCGTGAGCCCTACCGCGGCCTGCGACCGCCCGGCACAGACACTCTTGTCTGTGCCGGTTCTCGGCACGCCGTATGCGTTAGTACCTCCCATCATGAGAAGACTAGGAATCGCACTCATCACACTCACCGCCCTCATCGGTGCCGCCGCGTATGGTCAACAACAGGCGACGGTTACACCAAGCCAGACCCCGCCACACCCGGTCCTGCAGATCATCCCGGATGACGCATCCGTCAACCGGCTCGAAGTCGAGGTTGGCGCTGTCCGGCTCACCACCCACAGCGGGCGCTACACGTTCGCCTATCTGCCACTGCTGGCTCCGCTACAGTCCACAGCCTTCCGCCCTTCGATCGAGATGCCGAACGGGCTGGCGCTGACGGGAACGTCGATCCCGCAGAGGCCGCGCACGGACGCTCGGGCACGGGTGGACATTCGTTGACGAATTTTTCGTAACCCTTTCCGGCAAAGCCGCGTCACAATAAGCATGCCGATGAACCGTGCCGCCCTGCTGCTCATCATCCTCGGCGTGGCCACGCCGCTCGCCGCCGCCGACGCACCGAAGCCGGACTATTCGCCCGAGGCCATCTTCCGCTTCGCGCACGACTTCGTCCTTCATCCGCATTCCGCCGTTGGTGACTTCGACCTCGGCAACCTCGGCTCGATCAACGTCTACAAATACGGCCTTCACGGCACCTTCAACTACCTCCCCTTCCTCGCACCGCTCATCGGGACAAGGCTTGCCGACGTCGCCACGGTTCCGAACGCCTTCGCGCTGACGAACACCCCCATCGCCCGCTCGATGCCGTTCATGCCCGACGAGGTTTCTCTCTCGCTCGGAGCGAAGCGCGAGCTGAAGCGCGTGCTGCAGCTTGAAAAGTCGGCCGCGCTCAGCGTCTCCGAGTAGACCGTCCTCAGCTTCGACGCTGACAACATCGACACGACTCAGCCTGCGACGCTACCATCGACCGACCTGAGGTGATCGAGGCCCTTCCCTTACTTCTTGAGGCCCCAGAAGTTATCCGTAAGCCACGTCATGAACGCGGCAGCAGGGACGGGTCTGCTGATGAAGTAGCCCTGGGCGAGGTCACAATCCATCTCCTCGAGACACTTGAGCGTGACGGCATCCTCGACCCCCTCGGCGCAAACCTGCTTGCCGAGGTTGTGGGCCAGATCGATCACCGTGCGGACGATGGCGGCGTCGGCATCGCTGGTCATCATCCCCATCACGAACGACTTGTCGATCTTGATCTCATCGATCGGCAGCTCGCGCAGATGGGTGAGCGACGAGTAGCCGGTACCGAAATCGTCGACCGACAGCCGCACGCCCATCGACTGCAGCATCGACATGATGGCCAGGGCATGTGCCGGGTCGGCCATGATGCTGCTCTCGGTGATCTCGATCTTGAGAAAGCGCGGGTCGACGTTCCACTTGTCCAGTGCCGCCTGCACTTTCGACGGCAGCGTCTCCTCCAGCAGACTCTTCGCCGAGACGTTGACGGCGATGTGCACCGGCGCGCCCTCGTCCTGCCAGGCGCGGCATTGCTGCAGGGCGCGGTCGAGAATCCAGTCGGTCATCACCTTGATGAGCCCCGTCCGCTCCGCGATGGGGATGAAGCTCGCCGGGAGCAGCAGGCCGCGCACCGGGTGGTTCCAGCGCAGCAGCACCTCGGCACGCGTCATCAAGCCGCTGCGAAGATGCCGCTTCGGCTGGTAGTAAAGCTCGAACTCCTCGCGCTCGATGCCGCCGCGCATCTCGACGACGAGCGAGAGTTGATCGGGGTCGCGTGACTCCTGGTCATCGCGCTCATGAAAGGTGAACCCGGTATTCGATTGCTTCGTGGCGTACATGGCCACGTCCGCACGGCGCATCAGGGTGCGCGCGTCACTGCCGTGCTGCGGGGCGAGAGCGATGCCGATCGACGCCCCCACTTCCAGAACCTGCCCTTCGACGACGAACGGCTGTTGCAGCGTATTCAGGATGCGGCGCGCGGTCATGGCCACGGCGTTGGCGTCGAGGGCCGACGTCAGCACGATGGCGAATTCGTCTCCGCCGAGGCGGGCAACGGTGTCGTCAAAGTGAAGCTGGTTGCGGAGACGGAAGGCCACCTGCTTGAGGAGCACGTCGCCGAAGTGGTGGCCGAACGTATCGTTCACGTCCTTGAAGCGGTCGAGGTCCATGAGCAGCAGGGCGATGAGCCTCTCCTCATTTCGCCCCATCTCCAGCGCCTCGGCCAGCCGGTCGAACAGCATCATCCGGTTCGGCAGATCGGTCAGCCCGTCGTGCATGGCCTGGTGACGTAGGGCAACGATCTCGTTGCGGCTGTCGGTCACATCGCGCAGAAAGGCCACCCAGTGCGTCAGCTCGCCGCCGTCTTCGACCGGAACGAGCTGAAGATCGAGCTCGAACTCCCGCCCGTCCTTCCTCACGGCGGCAACCTCGGCGGCAAATGCCTTCCGCGCGAAGACATGATGCAGCATCGAATCGAAGATCACGCGATGGCGGTCGACGATACCGAACGCCACCGGCGTCTCGCCGATGATCTCCTCACGCGGGCGCTTATAAATCGCGCAGAAGCCGTCGTTGACGAAGGCGATTCGCGGCCCCAGCGCTTCCACCGCGGGCGTCAGGATGGCGATCCCCTCCCCCGCCACGCGCACCGCGCTGCCGAGCACGCGAAGCTGTTCACTCTCGAAGCGCTGCTCCGTCAGCTTCCGCAGCAACGCCGATTCCTCGATCGGCGTCGTGGTCCACGAAGTTCGCAGTGAGGTGGTGACATCCTCAGACATAAGTAAGGTAGGGTGATTCTAGCAGTCGGAGCGCTGGCGTTCCGCTGAGGGTACCAGCAAATGTAACGAGCCCGGGACGGGCAGGCGGAGTGACGCTAGTACGTTACTTCCTCGCGAACTCCACGCTCCCCGAATACTTCGTCGGATCGAGCAGGCCTTTCGCATCCTTCTTATCCTTCAGATACGAGTCCCAGAACATCAGGGAGATCGAACGGATCGACGCGAATGTCCCTCGGTCGCTGATCTGCGGATTGCGCGGGTCATCCAGCGAGCTGCGGTTCAGAACCTGTCCCGTGCGGGGATCGGTGAGCGGCGGCTCGCGCGTCGTCGCGTATTGCTCGCCAAGCCCCGAGGCCACACCGGTAAAGGTCATATGGTTGGCGTTCTTGATCAGCACGAAGTACTTGTCGCCCTCCGGTGAGTGATCGAAGGCCGTGCGGCGCCACTCAGGAGTCTCTGCTTCCGTCGCGCCGTAGTCGCGCGTGCCGGTCATGAACATCGCCGGCACCTTGACGGCGTGCCAGGAATCGGCGGTCAGTCCGCGATTCTCGGCCACCCCCTGCGGCGACATGGCCATCATGGCCTTGATGCGCGGGTCGCCGAGCGCCAGCGGAGGCGTGCTGAATGTCTTCGCCCCGGCCACGAGCATCGACGTAAACGCTCCGTAGGAATGGCCGCCGACTCCGATGCGGGCGTGATCCAATTTTCCGGCCAGCTCGGGATAGTCCTTCTCCAGATCGTCGAGCGAGTCGAGGATGAGGACGACGTCGCGCGCGCGGTCGCGCCACTGCGGCTCACGTTCCTTCTCCCAGATCATCTCCGCCGGAGTCGGACGCGGCTTTCCCTGTGCCTCGGCATTGGCCGGCCGGCGCTCGCGCCGGCGGTCGTTCGTCACTTTGTCGTCGCGCCGCATGGCCAGCAGATCGGCCATGGCGTCCTTCAGCGCGCCCGAATCCGCGTGCGACGGCCGGATGCAGACATAGCCGTAGCTCGTCCAATACGAGATCAATCCTTCGTACCCGTGGCTCGATCCGCCGTATCCGTGCGAGAAGATGATGATGGGAAACGGTCCCTTCCCTCGGGTCGGATATTCGATCGAGATCTCGAGGTTCTTGTTGCGCGCCCCGTCGTGCAGAATCGCCGACGGGATCACGCCGACCGGCGAGGTTCCCATATCGAAGCCGTACGACGGCGTATACGACGCCGGCGCCGGGGCGGGCGGAGTCTTCTGCTGCAGATGCGGCGATGAGGCGCAGCCAACCGCGGCGACCAGAGCAATTGTGACAAAGAATCGTTTCATACAGCCTCCGTTACAAACGTGGATCATCTCCGTTGAATGCTAAATCAGAAGAGGGCATTCTCCGATTGAATCGGAAGGGGCCGTAGAAGGACCTTCGTTGCAGTCTGTTGACGGGCGTTGGCAGGGTTACTCGGTTGCTGGGTTACTGGGTTGAAACTCAGCAGCCTAGCAACCCAGCAACCACGTGCGCCTTACAACCACCCCTTTTCCCTGGCAATCCGCGCCGCTTCGACGCGATTTTGCGCGCCGAGCTTGCTAATGGCCTCGGATAGATAGTTGCGCACCGTCCCCTCGGATAGGTGCAACGACTCGGCGATGTCGCCCGTTGCCTGCCCCTCACCAGCAAGGCGCAGCACCTGCCGCTCGCGGTCAGTCAGCGGATCGGGCTCGCTCCACGCCTCGGCAGCCAGCTCGGGATCGACAGCACGGCCACCGGCGTGCACGCGTCGGATGGCATTGGCAAGTTGTTCGGCCGGCGAGTCCTTCAACAGATATCCCGATGCCCCCGCTTCGAGCGCGCGGCGGAGATAGCCGGCACGGGCGAAAGTCGTCAGGATCACCACCCGCGTCGGCAGCCCTTCCTGCCGCACCATCGCCGCGACCTCAAGTCCTGTCTTCGACGGCATCTCGATATCCGTCAGAAGCACGTCCGGCCGGTGCGTCCGGACGAGAGCGAGCGCCTCGTCGCCGTTCCGGGCGCGGGCCACGACCTCGATATCGGATTCGATCTCCAGCAATGCAGACAACGCACCGAGCACCATGGCCTGATCCTCGGCGATGACGACGCGGATCATGCCGAGCGCTCGATGGCGCTGACCGATTGCGGACCGCTGGCCAGCGGCAGCGCCACGGTCAACGTCGTGCCGCGCGAACCGTCGAGGGTCACCCTTCCGCCCAGCGCCGCGATGCGTTCACGCATGCCGCTGATGCCGGCACCATCTTCCCGCGTGCCGCCGCGGCCATCGTCCGAAACGACCAGACGAATCTCGTCACCGCTGCGCCCGAGGGCGATCGTGCACCGCTCTGCCTCGGCGTGGCGGACGACGTTCGTCACCGCCTCACGCAGCGCCAGCGCCAGAATCGCCTCCTGCGCCGGCGCCAACGGAACCGGCTCCAGTTGCGTCGTCAGCACGATCGAGGCCGTGCGCAACATCTCCGTGGCCCCATCGAGCTCGTGCTGCAGTCCGGCGCGATAGCCGCGCACCGCCTGACGCACCTCCGACAACGCCTCGCGCGAAATGCGCTCCACATCACGAATCTCCTCGCGCGCCCGTTGCGGATCACGGTCGGCCAGCTTCGAGGCCAGCTCCGACTTCAGAATGATCAGCGACAGCGTGTGGCCGAGAACGTCATGAAGATCGCGCGCGATCCGCTCCCGCTCCGCCACCTTGGCCAGATGCTCGATCTCATCCTGGGCCATCTGCAAACGTTTGTTGGCCCGGCCCACTTGGGCGAAATGGGCGTTCACCGCACCGATGACGACGGTGAAGAACGCGGCCCACCACCAATACATCGGGCTGAGACCGATGATCAGCACATCGATGAGCAATACCAGAAGAATGATGCCGATGATCGTGGACGCCCGCCGCACCCCGCCCGCCGACCCGGCAAACGACGCCGCGAAGATGAAGAATGCCCCCGCGCCGAGGTTCGACGGCATGAAGGCGACTCCCAAAAGCGTGATCGCGCCGATGACAAGAAGCACGCGGTTCCTGCTGACCCGATAACCGGCCAGATAGATGACCGTGAAGACCGCCGTGGCGAACCAGGTGAGCGCAATCCGTCCCGCGCTCGCCTTCTCCAGAACCGGATAGCCGGCGAACGGGATGATGTAGATCAGCCAGATGTACTTCGTCCAGCCGGCGTAATCGTGCTCAGGGGTCATGGCGATAGTTTATGTGTCACCGACACTCTTGTCTGCGCCTCACTTCAATCGCACCTCATCAACCACGAAATCAACTGCCCCCTTCTCCGGACCGCAGATCAAAAACGCCTGCACATCCTTCCCATCGACGGAAAACGCGGACCACGGCAGCGTGATCTCCGTCCAACCGGCGCCGGCGTGTACAGTCGTCAGGCGCGGAATCCGTCCGGCACTCGCGGCGAACAGCATCACGCGAAGGTCGGTGTCGCCCTTCGCGTAGAACGAGAGGCCGCTCTTGGACGAGACATCGACCGGCTGCATCGGCGTCGTGCCGAGCATCACCATGGCGCCGGCCCACGGATACATCGAGCCCGGCTTCGTATCGGCGTGGATATGCAGCGCTTTCGGCGTTCCGTTCGCGCCGCCGTCGACGACGTCCATCGCGGCCGTGGAAGTGCCACCCATGATTGAGTCCGTCGAGATCTCCCAGCCGCTGCCGAAGGCCGGCTTCATATCGCCCGAATCGAAGTTGCTGATCATTCCATCGCCGACGGCCGGGACAACGGCCGCGGCGGGCGTGCCTTTCTTCGACTCCGGCTTGCGATCGAGCGCCGCGCCGTTTCTCCAGATCGTGACGATGTTGCGCGTCGCCAGAATGTCGGTGGTCGGATCGCCATCGACCAGAAGCAGGTCGGCGCACAGGCCAGGAGCGATGCGGCCGCGGTCATCGAGCTTGAACCGTTTCGCGGGCACCGATGTCGCCGCGGCCAGCGCCTCCGACGGCGTCAGTCCCGCCTTCACCAACAGCTCGAGCTCGCGATGCATGCTCGCGCCATGCGATGTCCCGGGATTCGGCGCATCAGTTCCCGCCAGAATCGGAACACCGGCACGCTTCAACTGCCGCACGGCCTCAAACGCGTTCTCCATTTTCGCCCCCGCCCCCGTCCGAAACGGGAAGGAGGCTTTCAGGTTGTCTTTCTCGTCGGAATTGAGATAGGCGGCCAGATGCGCGTCGGTGATCAGCGACGCCCCGCTGGCGACGCCGGTCGTGCTCTCGTTGACCGTCAGCGTCGGCACGACAAAGGCGTGATGCGCCGCCACGAACGCGCCGAAGGCGGCGTCCGGCGGCTTGTCGGCGAAGACATGCACGAGCGCGTCGGCACCGGCATCGATGGCATCACGCGCCGCGCTGAGCGTCGAGATGTGCACGACCGCCAGCTTCCCGCGCTTGTGCGCCGCGGCGATGAGCAGGGTCAGATCGCTCTTCGAGAGCGTCGGGAGGCGCTTCATCCCGTACGCTTCCCCGGTCTCGACGATCAGCTTGATGTAATCCGACCCTTCGGCGATGCGCGCATCGATGAAGGCCTGCGGGTCGTCGCCGGTCTTGAACGTCGGGATCGGGAAGTACTCGCTCCCATGCCCACCGGCGACCGTGGCCAGGATCCCGGCTGAATAAATGTCCGCCCGATTCGTCACCGGACCCTTGGCCTGCTCGGCGCGAAGCGGTCCCGACGTCCGAGGCGAGGTGAACATGTCCATCTCCGTCGTGACGCCGAAGCGAAGGGCGCGCTCGAGTGTCCCCGGAAAGACGTGCGTGTGCGAATCGATCAGCCCAGGCAGCAGCGTCTTTCCGCTGCCGTCGACCACCGTCGCCCCCTGAGGAACCGCCACCTTCGCCCCCGCGGCGACAATCCGCGTCCCGTCAATCACGACGGTCGCATGCGGAATGACTCGCGCGCCGTCAAAGAGGCGGACGTTGGTGATGGCGGTCTGCTGCGCGGCAAGGGGAGCAGCAAGAAAGAGGATTGCGAATAGCAGATGTTTCATGCCGCCAGTATCGGTTGCCGGCATCCAAGGCAACACTGCGGAACGTCAGCAGAAGAGGATGACAAGTGTCATGAGTCTGAGTTGTCGGTTGGCGGTTGGCGGGCCGGTTGAACAACCGACAACCGGCAACGACTCACCCCACCTGCTACCCTTTCCCTCGTGCCCGAGAAGATCCGCCGCTACACACTCAAGAAGGAACCCAAGGCGCAGAAGCAGTATCGCGTCCGATACGAGGACGAGCTGAATCAGGAACAGCTCGACGTGGTCATGGCGGGCGAGGGGCCGATGCTGGTCATCGCCGGCGCGGGCAGCGGCAAGACGCGCGCGCTGACCTATCGCGTCTCGCGCCTCATCGAAGACGGCATCGACCCGTCGGACATCCTCCTCCTTACCTTCACCAACAAGGCGGCGCGCGCGATGCTCAGCCGCGTCGAGCAGCTCGTCACCATCGACACGCGCCGCATCTGGGGCGGTACGTTCCACTCCATCGGCAACCGTCTTCTGCGCCAGCACGCAGCCACGCTCGGCTACCGGTCGAGCTTTACCATCCTCGACGCCGAAGACGCCAAAGAGATGATGGAATCGGCCATCTCCTCTCTCGGAATCAACACTCTGGAGAAGCGCTTCCCGAAGGGCGACGTCCTCATCGACATCTACTCCTACCTGATCAACACCCGCACGCCGCTGGAGCTGCACCTCGAGAACAACTACCCGCACTTCGGCATCTATCGCGACGAGATGATCAACGTCTTCCGCCGCTACAAGGAGCGGAAGCGCGAAGCGAATGCGATGGATTTCGACGACCTGCTGGTGAACTGGAAGCTGCTGCTGGACGACTATCCGGACGCCGGCGCGGCCCTGCAGCGGCGCTATCGATACATCCTCGTCGATGAATACCAGGACACGAACAAACTGCAGGCCGAGGTCGTCGACGCCATGGCCGCGGTCCGGCGAAACCTCATGGTCGTCGGCGACGACGCGCAATCGATCTACTCCTTTCGCGGCGCGTCGTTCGAAAACATCATCACCTTTCCGCTCCGGTTCCCTGAGGCGAAGATCTACAAACTGGAGACTAACTACCGTTCAACACGCCAGATCCTCAGCCTTGCCAACGCCTCGATCGCGCAGAACCGCTTCCAGTTCCGCAAGGAATTGCACGCAGTGCGAGGCGACGGACCCGACCCGGCGGTGGTCGGCGTCGACGACGTATTCGAGCAGGCCTCGTTCATCGCCCAGCGCATCCTGGAGCTGCGCGACGAGGGCGAGAGCCTCGGCGAGATCGCCGTGCTCTATCGCTCGCACTACCAGTCACTCGAGCTGCAGATGGAGTTGTCGCGCCGCCTGATTCCCTACGAGATCCGCTCGGGCATCCGTTTCTTCGAGCAGGCGCACATCAAAGACGTGATCGCCTATCTGAAGATCGTCACCAATTCGCGCGACGAGCTGTCGTGGAAGCGCGTGATGAAGCTTTACCCGAAGGTGGGCGAAAAGACGGCGGCCGAGGTGTGGGGAAGGATCGGCACGGCGCAGGATCCGTTGCAGGCGTTCCTGAACAGCGCCGGGACAGTGGCCTCCGTGTCCGGCGGACGGTCGCGCACTCCGGTCCTGAAAGGTCTTCGCGACGTCCTTGGCATCATCGGCAGCGAGTCGATGCAGCACAACCCATCGGAATCGATCCGGCTCGTCGTCGAGCGCGGTTACGCCGACTACGCGCGCTCGAAATTCGCCAACGTCCAAGCGCGCCTCGACGATCTGGAGCAACTGTCCCAATACGCGCTCCGTTACGACGACACCAACGCCTTCCTTGACGAAGTAGCGCTAGCCAATCCCATCGCCGGCGAGGACGTGGCCGCGGTCGGCCCCGAGGACGAGAAGATCGTGCTGTCGTCCGTGCACCAGGCCAAGGGGCTGGAGTGGCGCATTGTCTTCGTCATCTGGCTTGCCGACGGCCGCTTCCCGTCGCAACGCGCCCTTCGCGTCCCGGGCGGCATTGTGCGCGTCAAGCCCAAGGAGTTGCACGCGGCGTTCGAGCTGACGGACGCGCTGTTTCGCGGGACTACCGACCTCGCCATCGAGGAAATGCCGGCAGAGATCGTCGGCGATGCTGCACCCGCCGAGCACGAGATCGTCATCCCGGGCGAAGAAGAAGAGCGCCGTCTCTTCTACGTCGCCGTCACCCGCGCCAAACAGGAGCTCTATCTCGTCTTCCCGGTGATGGCCCGCGACCGCGGCGGCCTCGATGTGCTCATGGAACCGTCACGCTTCATCCGCGAGTTGCCGGGCGATTCGTTCGAGAAATGGGTGATCGGGAGCGAGTGACCCCCCTGGATAGGGGTAGGGAATGAACGGGACCCGTACGAGGATCGCGTAAATCAGCTTTTCCAACATGGACCACCTCACTTTTCTGAGGTAGTGACGTGAAACCGCGGAGCGTTACGAGGCGCGGCCCAGGAGCGCTGGCGTCTCGCCGGCTGGCTCGGCGGCGTCTCGCCGCTGAGTTACCGGATCTTGATCAATTCCACGTCGAACACCAGCATCCCCGCCGGCATCCCGGGCTGTCCCTTGTAGGCGATTTTCTGCGGAATCCAGAAGCGGACCTTCTCCCCCTCGGTCATGAGCTGGATCCCCTCGGTCCAGCCGGGGATCACCCGGTCGAGCCCCAACTCCGCCGGCTCGCCGCGAAGCACGGAGGTGTCGAACATCCGGCCGTCGGTGGTCCAGCCGCTGTAGTGAACGACCACCTTGCTGTAGCCCTTCGGATGCACGGTTCCCGATCCGGGAAGGAGAACTTTGTATGCGAGGCCGGAGGACGTCTTCGTCGCATCAGCCGGCGGCGCGGCGACATCCGCGGGAGCGGCCGGCGGATGAACGATGTCGACGAGCTGTCCGTCGACGACGAACGTCTCGCCCGAGGCGATCTTGCCGCCGCCGAGGGATGCCGGAATCCAGGCGCGACACTTCTCGCCTGGTGTCATCTGCTCGAACATCTCCCGCATGCCCGGCAGCAGCTTCGCCGCTTCGACGAACGACGTCCCCTCGGTGCGCGTGTAGTCGACCACGGAACCGTCGGATGCCTTCCACACCGCATAGCGGATATGGATGTAGTCGCCGTTGCCCGGGTGTTCGGCCGGGGTCCCGACCTCGAGCGGTTTCGAGACCAACCCATCGGCGCTCTTCTGCGCATCGGCAGGAGGCGCGGTGAGATCAGGCGGCGGGGCGGGAGCGGGCTTCATGGCGACGGCGGCAGCGAAAAAGAGAGCAAGCATCATTAGACTTGGCAGAACATGCGCCTTCTTCTGATCTCTTCCTCCACCGTACATGGCTACGGTTTTCTCGATCATCCCGAATCGGCGATTCGAGAGTTCCTCGGCGCCGCGCGTCGCGTAGCCTTCGTGCCGTTCGCCTCCCACGATCACGCCGCCTACACCATCAAAGTTCGCGAACGCCTCAGCAGAATGGATCTCGATGTCGTCCCGATCGACGATCTGGACCGCACGGACGCCATCTTCGTCGGCGGCGGCAACACCTTTCGCCTGCTCAAGACGCTTTACGAGCGTAACCTCCTCTCACCGATCCGCGAGCGCGTCCGCGCCGGCCTCCCCTACCTCGGATCCAGCGCCGGCACGGTCATCGCCGCGCCGACGATGAAGACGACCAACGACATGCCTATCGTCGAGCCTCCGTCATTCAACGCACTCGCTCTGGTGCCCTTCCAGATCAACCCGCACTACCTCGACCCCGATCCGCAATCGACGCACAAAGGCGAAACGCGCGAGGAGCGCATCCGCGAGTTCCTCGACGAGAACGAGACGCCGGTCGTAGGCCTCCGCGAAGGATCGATCCTCCGCGTCGAGAACGGCACGACGACGCTCCTCGGCGAAAAGACGGCGCGCATCTTCCGGCGGGGGGTGGAGGCGGTCGAAATGGCTCCGGGCAGGATCGACGTGTGAACCATCTTGCTCGCGCGGTAGCACCCGCCAGGAGCCATTCGCAGTTCCGCCGGATACTCACTCTTCTTCCAACCCTGCTGGCATGGTCCGTAGCGGTCGTCGCGAAAGGGCCCATCGACATGGCGGCCGGATGCAAGGCCAATCCCGCTCTCGCCGGTTCCTGTTTCGTGGTGCGCGGCAGGCTCTCCGCCTACAACGGCACACCTACATTTCGAATCTGGCCGGTCGGGACGCACTGTCTCCTTGGCGTGATCCCGTCTGAAGATCCGCGCTCGCTCCCCGGGGAGCTCCGCGGAGTGGCCGGCTTCGAGCAAGACGTCTTCGGGACGTTCACGGTCTGTCCCTTCACGAAACGCAGGGCCGGCGTGATGCAGTTCGTCTGTGTCGAGACGGTGCGAAATGTCGATACCCGCAAACATCCGTTCAGTCGTCGTCAGAACGGTTCACGACGCACTCGGGGGTAGGGAAAGTGCTGGACCCCGACTCTCCATTGGTGACAACCGATCGGAGAGCCAGATGGCAACACGGAAAGCCAGGATTCCCGCCAAAATCGTAGCTGCAATTCTCTTGGTCGTTCTTGCCAGCTACGCGGCTGCGGGTGCCTGGGCTCAGCCGCCAAGTGACTCCGACAACCCGCGGGTCGCCGCTCTCCTTCGAGCGGATTCAGAAGGGGAAGCAACGGCAGCTCTCGACGCTCTAGGCTGCTCGCCGTGGTTACTGCCGAGTCTTGCAAGGCGCTCCCAACTGGCGATCTTTCTCGTTCTTGTACTGGTAGTCATAGCGGTCGCGATTTGGTTGGGTCCCCTACTTCAGCGACGACAACTCCAACTC
>Ga0210402_10000578_pt1 | contig 40604 bp, 41 predicted proteins | sample IncBWC7MmetaG_FD_161055 | JGI IMG/M metagenome (GOLD analysis project Ga0210402, IMG submission 161055) | Forest soil microbial communities from Barre Woods Harvard Forest LTER site, Petersham, Massachusetts, United States - Inc-BW-C-7-M | ecosystem: Environmental > Terrestrial > Soil >...
GTGACAGTGTCGATGAGTGTGGGCCTATTCTTCGGGATGTATCCAGCGGTGAAGGCTTCTCGGCTCGATCCGGTTGAGGCTTTGCGTTACGAGTAGGTAGATTCACTCATAGCGAAGCGCCTTCATGGGATCGACGCGAGTGGCTCGATAAGCGGGCCAATAGCTCGCGGCCAAGGCCACCGATGCAAGAAAAAATGAAGCTGCAATCAGGCTCAGAGGGTCACTAGGACCCAACCCGAAGAGAAGTGCCCGCGCGCTGCTCGTCGCGGCGACAGCCAGCAGCATTCCGATTCCGAGGCCCAGCGCCAGCAGGAACAAGGTCTGGCGGAGAACGATTCCAATCACGTCCTGGCGGGTCGCACCCAGCGCCATGCGGATTCCAATCTCATTCCTGCGCATGGCAATGATATAGGAGATGACTCCGTAGAGGCCGATCATGGCCAGCAGCGCGGCCAGCGCGCCGAAGAACCCGGAGAGCAGCGCCATCAGCCGTTCGCGGACGAGCCCGTTCTGAATTTCAGCCTGGTAGAGGTGAAACTCCAATCTCATTGCGGGATAGAGCTGGCTGAGTTTTTCACGCGCGGCAGATATTACGGCTCCGGGCGACGACGAAAATCGGATGAACACGTTCGTGTAATAGTCTTTGTCTGGATATTGTTGTGCTGGCGCGAAGGCTTCCGGCGGGATCTCATCACGCAGTCCGCCGTATTTTGTATCTTTCACCATCCCGACAATCTCGTATTGCGTCTCCGGGTAGTGGGGCTCCGCGTTGGTGCGAATGATTTTGCCCAGGGGATTTCCTCCCCCCAGGAACTGCCGGACAAACGTTTCATTCACGATAAGAACCGGGGGAGATTGCGCTGTGTCGCCAGTGGTAAAGTCGCGCCCGTCAACCAAAGGGATTTGCATTGTGCGGAAATAGCCGGGACTCACCCAGGCGAACTTGGAGCTGCCTTCTACGCTGCCGATGCGAACCGTGAGAGACCAGGAACTGCCGTCTATGGGAACATGCGTCGAAGTGGCTGCGGAGTCGACCGATGGAATGGATTGAATTTGTTCCAAAACGTCACGCTTAAAAGTTTCGTAGCGGTCAGGAGGAATATCGAGCCGCCTGAAGCTCACATAAACGCGTAGAACACCGCTCTCGCGAAAGCCCGGATCGAGCGCTTGTAAGTTCCAGAAGCTTCTTACAAAAAGCAGCGCGCCTACCAGCAGCACCAGTGAAAATGCAATTTGGGAAACGACCAGAGTCTGTTGGAACGAGAACCTCTGGCGTGCCGCAGTCATTCCGCGGCCGCCTGATTTTAGCGCTGGGCCCGGTTGTGTTTGCGAGGCGCGAAAAGCCGGGGCGAGGCCGAACAGCAAACACGTCAACACCGCCGTAAACGCAGTAAAGGACAGGACCCGCCAGTCAATATTCGTGGCCAGGTAGATTGGGTCAGTTTCCGTGCTGAGAAGCTTAACTACGGTTCGGCTGAAGTATGAGGCCAAGCCGGTTCCCAAGATAGAACCGGTGACCGCCAGAAGCAAACTCTCCAAAAGCAATTGCTGCCTAATTCTTCCAGCAGTGGCCCCGAGCGCCAAGCGGACGGCCATCTCTTTCTCTCGCGAGCTGGCCCTCGCGAGCATGAGGTTTGCCAGATTCGCGCACGCAATGAGCAGTACTAACGCTGTGGTTCCCAGAAGAAGCCAGAGAGAGGTGTCGTAAGACTTGGCGGGCGCGCTCATGCCGGTTCTGCCTGGATAGGCGGTGAGCCTGAGATTTCGATAGGAATCCAGCAACGAAGCGCTGTACTCGCCCGGCACAGTAGCCTCGAAGATTCCCGGACTTGCCGCATCCAGTTGCGCTGATGCTTGCGCGAGCGACCTTCCCTTGTTCAGCCGCCCCATGACCTCGAGCCAGAAAACGTCGGGCCTCGTGAGGGTAGTATCTCCGGCAATAAAACTGGGGACCGAGCACGTCGGAAGAGCAACCTCGAATTGCTTTCCGACGTCTAGGCCGAAAAAGTTTGGCGGAGTAACTCCGATCACTTGGGTGGGACGGCTGTAGATGACGATTCTGCTTCCGATCACTGAGTCCTTGCCGCCGAACTCGCTCTGCCAAAGCGAATAGCTGATGACCGCGCCCGGTATTCCGCAGCCGGGCCGGTCATCTTCCGGAGTAAACAGCCGGCCGCGGGTGGGAACGATTCCGAGCAACGGGAACATTTCTCCGCTAACCCAAAGGCCCTGTGCGAGCCGCTCCTGATCTTTTTCTCCGATGGAGTAAGGGGCGCTACGCCAGGCAAGAAATCCGGCGAACGCCTCCCGCTGCGTTCGGATTTGTTCCCAGAGCGCTGTGCTGAGGGCGGTGTCGCTCGTGCTCCTGCCGATGCCTCGCAATCCACCCTTAATCTGCACCTTAACTAATGACGCGGGGTCGGCGACGGGCAAACTGCGCAATCGGACAGCATCCAGCAACTGAAAGATAGCTGTGTTTGCGCCGATACCAAGCGCAAGAGTGAGGATTGCGGTTGCAGCGAATGCCGGACTCTTGCCCAATGTGCGGACGGCAAATCGCAGGTCTTGAAGCGCAGTTTCGATCCATCGCGGGCCGCGCTCACCGTGGCCCAGGCCGGTCTTACCGCCCGGCGGAAGGCCGTGCTCGCTGGCCGTTTTTTTCAGCAAGTGTTCCCGTCCACTCATCGAGTCACACTCTGACGAACCACAAGGCTCACATGCATTGCTCTACGCGCCCAATTCGCGTTTCTCATGTTTAAGTGCGAGCGTCTCTCACCGGAGTCAGCGAGGCCTCGACCCAAACTCGTCGCCGACACCTGCCATGCAGAAACGAGAAGTCCTTTTGCTCTAATGCGTGCTGGAATAATAAATCGGCACGTGTAGAAGGTGCAACTGGAATCGGAAAATGTGTCGAATGTCTCTGCTAGGGCCGGCTAAAGTCTGTCCGGAAAGAGAAAGATACGCTTTGCGAGTTCCGAAGATAGCGTTTCGGGGAGGTAGTATTTTTTCAGGATATTGTTGTCCCAACATAAGAGGTCTGCATTGTTCAGAATAAATTCATCCCAGGATGGGTGGGAATTTGCCCGGGCGATGCGTTCTCGAATGAGCAGCAAGAACGCCCAGGTGATCGTTTCGTTGTAAAGATCCGGCTTTCCGTACGCCGTGGCAAACCGCGTCAAGGCCGAGGAGAAGCGCCCCAGCGCTTCGAGCGGCGGATAATTCTGCAAGTACAAAAACGCCATTTTGACGTGATCCGCGTGATGGAATGAGTCAATGGGCAGAGTGCATCTTTCAAATTCTTCCATCCACTCATGTTCGGTCATAATGCACCTCGGTTGTGCCGGCGTTCCTGTATGCCATGCACACCAGCACTGCCATGGCGTAGACAACCAGTCCTCCTATCTCGAATTGGCCATGAAAAAAATGGACAAGTGCAGCGAGTCCAAAAATGACCAGCAAAACGTAGCTGCCTATCAGAGTCGTGAAGGGCACCAGGAACAAGATTGCCGCGACGATTTCAGCGCCCCCAAGAACTGGCCGGATCCACGAGGGCAATCCCGCCTTAGAGAGGAAATGGGCAGCCGAAGGGGAAAAAACAAACCGCGTGGACTCCAGAATGACCACCAGGCCGAGAGTCAAGCGCAGCAACGGAACGGAGAGCTTAACGAGGCGCGCGCTCATTTTCTGTGTTTGCCCTTTCCAGGCGAGTGGCTCGCTCGCGATTCCGTCAACCGGTGACTGGCGCGGGAATCCAGATCGAGTCCGTAGAATTTCTTCAAATCCTTAATGCGGCGGAGACTTTCCGCGCCAAAAGGACATTTGCCGTCGAATGCATGTAACACGATCCCTTCAAGGACGTCCCCGAGCGTCATGTCGTGATACTCAGCGAACGCCTTGAGCACTTTAAGGATTCGCTTCTCCATGCGAACGCCTGTTTGTACCCGCTCCACGACAAGCTGTGTTTCTCCCCCCATGAAAAACTCTCCTTTATTAGGTACCAGTGTACCAAGGTACATAAGACGGTTCAACAGAATAAGCTTTCGGAACCAGGCAGGGAGATTGGAAACCAGCAACAGTACTGCAGCGGGACCGCCGGAGCGGTAGCCGTCAAACATCGCGAGACGCGCCGCGTCACCGTTCAATGGCGCGCTGCGACGATGCCGACAAGCGAATTACAGTCGCACCGGCCTTTGTCACTTTCGGATAAGGAAATGCGAACGACGGCGCGGCCACTTCCGGTTTTTTTAGAAGGTTACCAAAGCAGTTTCATTCCGAATTGCACCTGGCGTGAAGTGGTTGACGTGCTCGTGATTGCGCCCGCCGTTGGCGAAACTCCCGAGGGAGTGAAGACAATGGCATTCGGCTGATTGAAATTCGCCCGGTTAAGAAGGTTAAATAGCTCCGCGCGAAACTGGAGATTCAGCCGCTCGCGAATCCGCGTTTCCTTCAGCACGGAGAAGTCCCACGTGGCCAGGCCGGGACCGATCAAGGTGTCTCTTCCAACGTTGCCATAGAATCCCCCATTTGCAGCCGTATTCGCTGGCGCCAGAAACGCAGACGGGTTGAACCATTGCTTCGGGTTGCCGAGGATCACTGGCCCCGTAAAAGCCGGGTTCGCGAACGGGCGCACTGGATTCCGTGTATCACCATTATTCGAAGGGTTGTAGCTCAGCTGCGGCGAAAACGGGAAGCCGCCCTGCAACGTCACGATGGAGTTCACAGTCCAACCGCTCGCCATTGCGTTTGCGAATCCCTCCAAACCACCAAGAAAACGCTTCCCGCGTCCAACTGGAAGCGCATAAATCCCGCTCACCACGGCAACGTGGCGGATGTCGAAAGTTCCCAATCCCCAATCGGCCTTAAGGTTGAAAGGGTTCGACGCCAGCGCCGGTCCTCCTCCCGAGGTAGTCGCATTGAGCGAGTCGCCGTCGTCGAGGACTTTTGAGAATGTGTAGACTCCGCGCAGAGTCAATCCTGCGCCGAGCCGGCGATTCACATCCACCTGGAGCGCGTTGTAGGAGCTGGTTCCTTCCGAAAACCACGTCCATGTATTCGCGATTGCAGGATTAGCTTTTGTCGTCGTGGGCACAAAGTAGGCTCCCGCAGGCACAGGCGTGTTCGCTATTCCCGCCGGAAACGTTGCGGGATAGTTTGCAGGACACGGCGATGCCGGACAGATCACGGGAAAAGGCTCGTTGGCATCAATGCCGATCAGTTCGTGATAGCCATGCGATCCGACGTAGCCCACCGTCAGCGAGGTATTCGGTGAAAGTTCCTGTTGTATCCTCAACGAATAGGAAATCAGTGTCGGCGTCTGCATATCCGGCTGGACGCCACCGGGAATTAGCTTCGCCGATGCGGGAAATGGCCCAGCAGGGTTGATCGGGAGCTGCGCCACAGTCAACGGCGTGGTGAACGTCGGATTGAATGGAGCATTCTGGTCCGCGCGGTATCCCAAAGCATCCTGAAGATCGTTGTACATCCCGAATCCCGCGCGAATCACGGTTTTCGTGCTGAACGGATTCCACGCCACGCCCATCCGCGGCTGCGGCAAGAATTTTGCGTTATTCACAGTGAACAGGGAATCCGCGACGCGCGGTTGCGTCGAGATCACTCCATTGGTGAACGTGTAGTTCGCGGCGCGGCCGTGCGCCTCATTCCAGCCGGTCGTAAACTCGGCCCGGAACCCGAGCGTCACTGTAAGTCTCGGACTTACGCGGATGGTGTCTTGCGCATAACCCGCGCCCAGAAGCGAGCGCCAATTCAACTCTGTCGGCGCCGGATCAAACAAGAAACTGGAAATCGTTCCCTGCAAAAATGTTTGCAGGCTGGTGAACGTCGCTTGTCCAAACTGGCTCAATGCAATTGTTTCGTTCGATTGAAATTGCTGAAACCATGCGCCGAATTCAAGCTGGTGCCTGCCCCGTGTCAGGGCTACGTGGTCCTCGTAGGTGAAGAGATTCCGGGCGATGGGCAGGTTGCTTCCGTTGTTGCTTCCCGCCAGCCCAAGCTGAGCTTGCGGGTTCGATGCCGCGCTGCCTCCAACCACTACCGCCCCCACTGGATGCCCGAGCAGGAACCCTGGAACAGTTGCCGCGGGTGTACCCGGCGTCGGCTCACCGGTAAAAAAATAGCCGGCACGCGAAAACCCGAATCGGGCTGTGTTCAAGAAGGTTGGGGAAAAGACGTGCGTCTCCTCGAGACTCAAAACCTGCTCGCGCAGGGTAAGGATATCCGAACTGTAAGGATTGAGCGGCGTCGCGGTTACGTCACCGCCATCATCGATCGTATATATGGCCGCAATGGAATCTTTCTCGGAAAACGTATGATCGATCCGGACGGTCCCAAAATCCTCGCGAATCGTTTGGGGCGGGCTGCTGAAAACTTGGGAAATGCCACTGAAGTCTTGCGCTCCTGGAGCAGGTGTCGGCCAGAGATTCAGGAGGGGTTGAACACTCGGGGCCGCCGCCGCCCTGGAAGCCAGGCTCGGGACGAAGGCCACGGAAGTCTGATGGAGGTTCTGACGAAATCCTTCATAGCTCCCGAAGAGGAAAGTCTTGTCTTTCTGAATGGGCCCGCCGAGGGACGCTCCAAACTGGTTGCGCTGAAATGGCGGAGCGGAGCCCTGGTCAAAGAAATTCGGAGCGTCGAGAGCATTATTCCGCAGGAACTCGAACACCGCACCCCGCCACTGGTTGCTGCCCGATTGAGTCACGATGATTACCTGGCCGCCAGGCCGTTTGCCAAGCTCCGCGCTGTACGAATCGCGCAGCACGTTAAACTCACGCACCGCGTCGACGCCCAGCAGCATTCCGCTCGTTCCGCCCGGCTGCATGTTGTTCTCAGCGGCGCCGGTGTACTCTACTCCGTTCAGCAAGAACAGATTTTGCTGAGGGCGATTGCCGGAGACTGCAAAGTTGTTTGCCGTCGTTGAGTTGGAAATTCCCGTCCCGCCGGTCTTCTGCGAAGTGAAATTCACGATGCCGGGATTCAACGGCATTAGCAGATCGTAGCTTCGTCCGTTCAGCGGAAGCTCCTTGATCTGACGCTCCCCAACCAGCCCCGAGATATCTGTCGTTGTGGTGCTGAGGATCGGCACCTCTCCCTTCACGGCGACTTGCTGTTTGATCTCCCCAACCAGCAAAGTCAAGTCCACTCCCGCCTCTTGTTCCACGGCCAGATGAATTCCGCCGCGGATCTGTTCCTGGAAGCCGGACTTCGAAACTCGTATCTCGTACTCACCCACAGGCAATGCAAGCACTTGATAACGTCCCGCACCGTCACTGACCGCGTTCCGGATCGCTCCGGTTTCCACGTTCTTTACGGTGATCGTGGCAGAAGGAATCCGCCCGCCGGACGTATCCGTGATCACTCCCGTGATGCTTGCGGATACTTGCGCGTCCAGGCTCTTCGTACCTGTCAGCAGCAGTAATAGTAGGATGCAGAGCTTGCTGGCGCGCATTGGAAAACTCCTTGCGTACGAAGCGTTTAAACCGATAATTCAATACGGTTTATAACGTGATGTCAAACCGTCTCGATACGGATAGGGCGTGGACGGATCCATACGGATTGGAAGCGGAGAAATCGCATACCGCGAAGGGGGAACCCAACTCCTCTGACCTTGTTAGAACTCGACGCGCCGGGCGCCTGTCGCTGCCACGCCAGCTAATCGCTTGCGTCTCGCGCATGGGAGAGAAAGGAGTGGAGCGCCGCACTGCCCTCAGAGGAGGGAGAAACGGCGCTCGAGGGGTTCTGGCTAGTTGTTTTGAGGATACGTTGAGGAACTACTGTTGGCAGGCATCTTACGCAGCGCCGCTGCAAAAACTTCGGCCTCGGCCTCCACGCAAATCGTTCCGAAAGTCGTTTTACTGGTCATCCAGATTTTCCAATTCCCATCTGTGGCGTTGCGTCCTGGATTTTGTGAACAGATGTTCTGTGTGCAGGACATTTGCCAAACCGTCTCGCCGCAAGCTCCGCCTTTTCCTTGTCTTGCAGATCCCTGCAAACCGGCCTGCTGCATCAATGCGGGACACTGTGCCTCTGGGGAACACATCGGCCGGGAGAAGAGAACGCAAACGGAAGCGCATTGGTTCACGAAGGGGGTACCGTGGTCGGGCAAGGATGGATCAGGCTGCCGCGCCGCCGCTTTTTTCACGTGCACGGATTTCATGGCCGTCGCGTTTCAGATAGCGGTAAAGGCTCGTCCTTCCGATTCCCAGCACCTGCGCGGCGCGCAAGCGGTTTCCCTGGCACAGTTCCAGAACTCGCTGGATGTGCAACTTGCGCATTTCATCGAGCGACAGCGGCCGCCAGTCATCGCCCTCGTGTCTTTGCGGACTGCGGCGTTGCAAGTGCTCTGGCAAGTCCGCTAGGTCGATGAAGTCTCCGGTCGCCGTAATCGCAGCCGTGGCGATCACGTTTTCCAGCTCGCGGACGTTTCCCGGCCAGGCATGCTGCAGCAACACGGTCTGCGCCCGCCGCGTCAGCCCCGAAATATTCTTCCCGTAGACATCGTTGTACTTCTTAAGGAAATAGTGCACCAGCAACGGAATGTCTTCGAGACGTTCCGTCAACGACGGCACCCGGATTTGAATCGAGCTTAACCGGTAGAAGAGATCTTCCCGAAAGTGGCCCGCCAGCACTTCCGCGCGAAGGTCGCGGTTGGTCGCCGCAATCAACCGTACGTTGACTTGCCGTACTTCCGGCGACCCCACCCGCTGGATCTCCCTGTTTTGGATCACCCGCAGCAGTTTGGCCTGCATCGGCAGGGACGTTTCCCCAATCTCGTCGAGAAATACAGTGCCGTTGTTCGCGTACTCGAAAAGCCCGGGCCGGGTGTCTGTCGCTCCCGTAAACGAGCCGCGCACATGCCCAAAAAGCTGGCTCTCTAGCAGCGTATCCACCATCGCGGAACAGTTGCAGATCGCCAGTTTCTGCTGGCCCACCGGGCTGATGTTGTGGATAGCCCGCGCCACCAGCTCTTTCCCCGTTCCCGTCGAACCCACCAGCAGCACGTTCGTGTAATGCTTCGCCACTTTCCGCGCGAAATCAAAGACCTCCAGCATCACCGGGCTTTTTCCCACGATCCCGTGGAACTCCAGGTCCTTCAGAAGTTGCTCTTCGAGGGCACGTACACGCCGCCGCTGATCATATAGCGTCGCCACTTCGTCCAAAGTTCGCTTCAGACGGCCTCGGTCGATGGGTTTCGGCAGAAAGTCCGTCGCGCCCCGCCGGATGGCGTCCAGCGCTGATTCCAGGGTGTATTCTCCAGTCATCACAATTACATGAATCCCGGGGTCGCAGCGCAACGCTCGATCAAGAAATTCATACCCATTCATTCCTGGCATATTCACGTCTGCCAGGACCAGCCGGCTTCGGCCAGTTCGCACCAGGCTCAAGGCCTCTTCGGGGTCTGTGGTGGTGATCGCTTCATAGCCCATCTCATCCATGATCGTGGAAAGGAGGTCCAGTTGGGAGTGGTCGCCGTCCAGAATGCACGGGGTAAAGGAAGTTTTCGGCGCTCTAAATTCGACAGATTTGGTCTGTGCTAGCGACACATCAAATGTATTCGCAACACTTCTGCCATCCTTGCGCCTTAGATGTACCTTGGGCCCACCCAGCCCGCTTCTCGCACCCCTGCCAACAATGTGCCCCCGCCACTTATAGAATCAATCACTTACGGAGACTCTTACCAGGAATCATGCCTCGCGATTGAGCAAACCACGCCTAATGGATGCAAATACACGTCTTCAGCACATTTCAATTCGGGTCACTTTGTCGTTTCGGTGCGGAACCTCAAAATCCCTCGCCCTGCTTTCCATCACATGGCTAGCGATCGAGCAGCTCTGCCCATTAGGCCCCGCGCTCGCTCGTTCTCTCACCCAGGAACCACCATGTTGAGGCGGATTTGCCGGAGCCCACTCACCGTTGTCCCTGCCAGCTTGGCTTCATAGACAACGGGATGCGAACGGCCGGCCTCGACGACTCGCAGGAGCCGGACAAACAGCACGGCTTTATCGCGCAAGTTCTGCTTCAGAGCCACTTCCTTGCCCGTATCCTCGTTCCACACCAGATCGCACTTTTCCACGAAGAACTCTTGCGCGAAGTCCCAGCCAGAAACTTCAACGGCATACTTGCGGGTAGCCGGGAATCGGTCGTATCGAAACATCTCTGCACTCCGCAGCTGGGAAATGCAGGTCATGAACCATTCGGTGAGTTACGTAACTTCCTGAAATAGAAAAGCTTACCCCCGAAGTTGCGTCGAGGAAATGTTCGCTTGAGGGCCACTCGTCTCCAGAATGTTCAGATACGGAGCACTAAATACTCCCTGGAACCAGAAGCCCGCTCACAAACACATAAATTGGGCCATAAATGTAACGAAAAACAAGGATGCCCACCAGCAGTCCTGCCATCGCAAAGCTGTTGCCGCGGAGCCAGCCCAAGTAGCGCTGCGCCGTCTTTTCACTCATGAAGAGCAAGATCACCGTGCTGCCGTCGAGCGGCGATACGGGAAGAAGGTTGAAGGTGCCGAGGAGCAGGTTCAACGAGAAAAAAATAAGCAAAGTGGTTGCCGCGAAATCACGATGTCCTGTGATGGGATCGGGATGAAACCACCCTTCCGCCGCTCCCAACTGCAGTCCGGCCACAGCGATCAGCATCAACAAAAAATTTGCCGTCGGTCCGGCAAGAGCCATCCACCCCGACCGCCGCGGATGCCGCTGTTCCCACAGCGGGTCGTACGGAGCGCTCGCCCATCCCATCATCCCATTTCCGTGCATCATCAGGAATGAGAGGATCGGGATCACTATCATTCCCCAAGGCTCGCGCCGCATGTGCGGCACGGGGTTCAGCGAGACCTGGCCGCCGAGAGTCGCTGTTTCGTCTCCTCCTATCTTGGCGACCAACGCGTGCGCCGCCTCGTGACACGTGGTCGAAAAGAGGAATGCTACGAACCAGATGAATCCGAAGACGAGAAGATCGGGGTTGAGATCCGGCAAGGAAATTAGCCCTTTCGCCTGCTCAGCCCCAGCAGACTAGAGGTTGTCGCCCAGCTTTGCAAGCTGCCTCTCCTGTGCCCGGCCCTTCGGACAGAAATACGCGGGATTCGGCGTGTCGGTGGTAAACTCCAGCCATGGCAACCAAAACGAACAAAAAGAAGAAGCGCGGCAAGTCTCGGAAAGTCGTAAGCAAGAAACCGGCGCCCAAGAAAATCGTGGCGAAGAAAACTGCGCCGGCCAGGAAGTCTGCTCCAAAAAAGAAGAAAGCACTGAAGAAACACAGAGTCCGGGGCAAGAGCGAGAGCGTGGACACGGTCGTGTTCGAGCCGAAAGGTCTGGGGGCGCGCTCGGGCGGACAGTCCGGGGATCTGCAGGGCTTGTCGAACCTTGCGGGCGCCGATTCTGAGAGCGTGGACGAATTGCTCGAGGAAGGAAACGCGTTCGAAGCCGAAGTCGTTAAGGGCGTACAGGACGTTCCGGATGCCGATGAAGGCGAAGTAAGGACGCACGAAGTTCCCGAAGATGACGTTCCAGACGAGTATCTCGAAAAAGATCAGTGAAAAGGACTTAAGCCCCCGAGTCATAGCCTCACGCCAACGAGAAGGGATTCATCACTCCATGAAGCTTCACAGAGCCGTCTTCCTACTTCTGTCAGCCGCACTGGCATCCCCTGTCGCCCATTCTCAGGACGAAAAGGCTACGGGTGGATCCTCATCGGATTCCGCCAAAGCTTTTTTCGGTCGTTGGGATTTAACGCTTAGGGCCCCGGACCACGACTACCCTTCATGGCTGGAACTCCGCGAGGAAAATGGCCAACTCAAGGCAGAGATGGTTGGCCGTTGGGGAAACGCCCGCCCGCTTCCCAGTGTTGAACTCTCGAACGGCCATCTGAAGTTTGTCTCTCCCAAGGAAGAGGAAGGCAGCAAAGCCGACATGGTCTTCGAGGGCACTCTCAGCGGAAAAATTCTGAGCGGCAAATTAAACGGCCCTGACGGCAAGACATGGCAATGGACCGGCCGAAGAGCCCTGTCTCTCAAAAGGTCCGGCCCTCCAGAGTGGGCTGCGCCGATCCCTCTCTTTAACGGAAACGATTTGACCGGCTGGCACGAAGACAAGCCCGGCGCGTCGCCCGTCTGGAAAGTTGAAAACGGCGCGTTAGTCAGGCCTGACCGCGGCCCCGAGTTAATCAACAGTTCCAAATTTGAAGACTTCAAACTCCACGTCGAGTTCAACTGCGGCCCCGATTCCAATAGCGGCGTGTATCTCCGCGGCCGTTACGAAGTCCAAATCGAAACCGACTCCGTCAACGATCCCCCGAGTCAGCGCATGGGCGGAGTCTACGGTTTTCTCGCGCCTTCGCCTGAGCCTCCGCGCAAGCCCGGCGAATGGCAAACGTACGACATCACCCTCATCGGCCGGATGATCTCGGTAGTCCTGAACGGCCAGACCATCATCGACAACAAGGAAATCCCCGGCATCACCGGCGGCGCCCTCGACAGTCACGAAGAACTCCCCGGCCCCATCTACCTCCAAGGCAGCGAAAAAGGCCGCGTGATGTTTCGCAAGATTGTCATCACTCCCGCAAGCAAGTGAATGTTTCTCGGATGGATGCCCTCCCGCCCATCCGCATGGGGTGAATCGGTGCGGAGTTTGCTAGACCATGGAAGATAGTTCTAGAATTCTCTAGACTCATGCGTGCCTGGCGCGTAAAATCGTTTAAGAGAGGGGGACCTCATGCCCAAAGCGCATACAAAAAAGATCGGCCTGGAGATGGACGCGCGCCTCTATCAGCAGCTTTCTAAGCTCGCTGAGGAGAATGGACAATCCCGCCGCTTTCTTCTTGAGAAAGCTCTGGAACATTACATCCGCTTCGTGGTTCCTTCTCAGGGCACCGTGCGTCCCGAAGTCATGGGCCATTTCCGCCGCTCCACCGACAAAAACCGCAAGCTCCATCATCTCCTGGCCAAGTAAACTCGATGGCCACGGAAAAGGATCTCTCGCCTCGCTACGTCTACTTGACCGTCGGCGAAGTTCTCGAGATGCATCGTCAGCTTATTGATGAATTTGGCGGCATCCACGGCCTTCGTGACCGGGGCCTCCTTGAAGCAGCCATTTTCCGCCCTCAGAATGGCTACTACGACGATCTCATCCACGAAGCCGCCGCCCTTATGGAGTCACTCGCAAACAATCACGCATTCCTCGATGGCAACAAGAGAATTAGCCTCGCCGCGACCGATACCTTTCTCCGCGTCAACGGCCACTATCTCGAATTGGAAACTATCGCGGCCCACAAATTCATCACCGAATCCATCACCAAGAGAGAGTTTCGCGTTCGCCAGATCAGAGAGTGGCTCATTGCCCACGTGCAACCCGTCGAAGAAGAGTAAGTGGTTTCAATGCTGGATCGGCTTTTCGCCGCAATGCGTTCTCAGCCCAAAAGAATCCGCGACAATTGAGATATAAGATGCGTGAAAATGCAGCGATGCGCTCATGGTGTAGGATGTCCGCGGACAAGAGCAAAGGAGCCGATATGCCAAGAATCCTGCGATTTCTGCTAGCTGCCACCTTTGTGCTGGGGCTGCTCAAGACGGGACCTATTGTGGGCCAGGATCGCCCCATCGTACTGAGAGCCTCAGCCATTCTCGATGGCAAGGGCCAGGTTCTTCGCGACACAATTATCATTGTCGAAGGCGGCAAGATCGCGCGTATCGGCGGCGACGCACCTGCCGGCGCAATCACCTACGATCTCACCAGCTTGACCGTCACGCCAGGCTGGATCGACACGCACGCGCACATCTTCTGGCACTTCGATAACGGCCGCCTTGCCGGGAAAGACGAGCCGCCCGTGCGCGCCATGCTCCACGCCGCAGACAACGCTATCCTCACTCTCAACGCAGGTTTCACGACCATCCAAAGCCCCGGCTCGCCCGAAGACAAAGACTTGCGCGGAGCCATCTCGCGCGGAATCATCTCCGGTCCGCGAATGCTGACTTCGCTCGATCCTCTCGACGAAAAGAGCGGCCCTCCACAAAAACTGCGCGAGCTGGTCCGCGAACGAAAACAACAGGGCGCGGACTTCATCAAACTCTTTGCTTCAAAAAGCATCCGCGAAGGCGGCACGCAAACGATGGCGGACGAGCAGCTTGCAGCCGCCTGCGGCGAAGCCAAGTCCCTCGGGCTGCGCACGATTGTTCACGCCCACTCCGCGGAATCAGCGAAGGCCGCCACGCTCGCCGGTTGCACGACGATCGAGCACGGCGCCTACGTTACCGACGACGTTTTCGCGCTCATGGCGCAACACGGCACCTATTACGACCCCAACATCGGCCTCGTGCTCCAGAACTATCTCGAAAACAAAGAAAAATTTCTCGGCATAGGAAATTACAACGAACAAGGCTTCGCCTTCATGGAGAAAGGCATTTCCATCGTTCTGGATACTTTCAAGAAAGCGTTGAAGCACAAAGATCTGAAGATTGTTTACGGCACGGATGCCGTCGCCGGCGCGCACGGACGCAACTACGAGGAATTCATCGTGCGCGTGCGCGATGGCGGTCAGGACCCGATGGCCGCGCTAATGTCCGCTACATCAATCTCCGCTGAATCTTTGGGCCTGAAGGATAAAGTCGGCGCCATCGCTCCGGGCATGGACGCCGATATCATCGCCATGGATGGCGACCCTTTGCATGACCCCACAGCCGCTCGTCGCGTGGTTTTCGTAATGAAGGGCGGCAAGGTCTACGAAAATCTTGCGCCGGGGGCGAAGGGTCATGCCATGCGATAATGCGCTATCGGCGCTTTATCGCACCAAGCTCCACGGATAGATCCCCACATTAATCTTCATAATGAAGTAGCTGAACCCGCCCGCATCCGGCTTCGGCTGGTGCGGCATGTCTGGCGGGATCAGCAGCCAGTCGCCCGCTTTCACCTTAAACGTCTGGCCCCCGATGATCGGTTGTCCGCGGTACTCGCCCGGCACGGGGCCATCTTTATCCATCAGATTTTGCCGGTTGGCGATCTTTCCGCCCACGATCATCTCTCCCGTGCCGCCGGTGATCACGTAGAAATCGTAAGCCCCGGCGTGCATCTCCGCGTCGTCCCAAACACTGTTCACTTTCGTCAAGCTCAGCACCGGCTGCTCGCGATGCATGCGATACAGCATAAACATGCTGAAATTGCGCGTCTGGATGCGCACGGGCCCGCCGCCAATCGATTGCGAACTTCCACTGCCCGCCTGCGCTACCACCTTCGCGGCCTTCTCCGCCATTTCCGCATGGGCCTTCTTTATGTCATCGATGTTCCAGTAGGTGATCGGTGGCGCGTCGGGAGCAAGCGTAGGTTGCCGCGGCGAGTTGTAACCGAATGGCATCGGCTCCGTTTTGTTCTCTTGCCTGTTTTCCTGAGCCGCGGCGCTGGGAACCATCGAAAAATCGTCGAAGTGCCCGCTCAAAACCTGCTGTGGAGTGGGCTTCGTCGCGTACCCTGCGATATACCCGATGAGCGCCGCCACACTAACGACCGCGGGAATCATTAGCCTTCTGATCTGCATGGATTGAACCTCCGTTGATTAAAATCGTGTACTGTTCTTGCTGCAACGACAAGCGCCGGACTGTCCCCCGGCTATTTCTTTGGCTCCGGTCTTACCGCTTCGAATCGAATCTCTTTCAAAAATTCCGCCTGCCGCGAAAGCTCCGTCTTTCCTGCAGGAAATTTGTTGGCGCTAAGTACGAACGCAAGGATGTCCGCGTTCTGCTGGCGATTTAACTTTCCAGGGGCGTTTTGCGGCATGGTCTTGCGTATTCGCTCGAACAAATCGCCTAGCGTGAGTCCATTCCAATTCGCCAGGAATGCTCCGCCTGTAAGTGGGGGAGCTGATTCGCCGCCCGCAAGCGCATCACCGTGGCAAGTCTTACATTCTTTCTGATACAGCGCCACGCCGCGTTTTGCCTGTTCCTCTGTGTACACTCCGTCCCACACGGAGCGCGAATCCGCTTGCGTCTGTTCTTGAGCGCGAAGCACTCTATCTCCAGCCGCAATTGCCATAAAACAAACGCCTGCAATCAACGCATTCAGAATTCTCACGCACCCGCTCCGCTCATTCACCCGCCGAGGGTAACGTGTACGCAATATATTCCCCAGAATACGGCCCGCCGCTTACTGCCACAACGATGTACTGCTTGCCGTTCACCATGTACGTCATCGGCGATCCACTCTGCGGCGCCGGCATGTACACCGCGCCGACCTCTTTCCCCGTAGCCTTGTCGTATGCCCGCAGCATTGCGCCTCGCGGATGATCCGCCGTCGTCGTAACTTGACCTTCGCCCGCGATCACCAGGGACTTCGTGACTAGCGTCCCAATGTTGTACGTTTGTTGTCCAGTGCGCGCAATGTTCATTCCCTTAAATCCTGGATAATTTCGCACCACATCCGGCGTCTCGCCATGCGCGATCTGCCACAGAATCTTTCCTTCGTCGAGGTTGATCGCTGTGATTGTCCCGTACGGCGGCTTGATCAAAGGGAGGTCATCCACGTTCAGCCGCGTAAACCCGCCGCCGGAGGCTTTCTTCGGTGGCATTGGCGAATCCGCACCAGCGTTCTCGCCCGGGCCCCTCATGATGCCCACCTCTTGCCCTGCAACACCCGCGATGAAGTTCAGATCGGAAACATTCTTCGGCGCCGGAACCAGGCCGATGGGTTCCACGCAAGCGTTGCATGCATACGCGTAAACGATGTGTGTTTCGGGATCGTATGACCCGCCTGGCCAGTTCGTTCCCCCGGAAGCTGTGCCCAGCGTGAGTGTCCCAAGCGGCCCGTCTACTTTGCTCGCGACCGGTGGCGTGAACACTGGGCCCAAGTGATATTTGGAAACAATCACGTTCGCTTGCTCTCGAAGCTCGGGGCTGAAATCGATCAAGTCGTCGATAGAGACGCCATTGCGGCTATACGCCGGTGGCTTTGCAGGTATCGGCTGCGTTGGTGAATACCATTCGCCGGGCACGCTGCCCACTTCTACCTTCTGCTCCTCGATTGGCCACACCGGCCTGCCAGTGATGCGATCGAAAACATAGAGGAACCCTTGCTTTGATGGCTGCGCTACTGCTTTAATCGGCTTGCCGTCGACTACGATGTCCGCAAGGATCGGCGCGGAGGAAATATCCATGTCCCACAGGGGATGATGCACCAATTGGAAATGCCATTTCCTTTGCCCCGTTTTCAGATCCACGCACACCAAACTCTCGCCAAATAAATTGTTCCCCGGCCGGTGTCCCCCGTAGTAATCGCTGGTCGGCGATTCCACCGGGAGATAGACAAGGCCGAACTGTACATCTACGGTGATTTGCGTCCACACTCCCGTGTTTCCTGTGTACTCGGCGGAATCCTTCAGCCATGTGTCGTAACCAAACTCGCCCTTCTTTGGGATGGTGTGAAATATCCATAGCCGCTTCCCGGTGCGCACATCGAATCCGCGCACGTAGCCTTTATTGTTTTTCATGCTCTTCGGCGTCATTCCTTCGCGAAAAGCCGCGCCCACGATCACCGTGTCCTTCGCCACTATCGGCGCGGACTGAATTCCGATCTCCCCCGTCGTCAAGTCAGGAAAGATCGTCTGGTCGTCATCCAGCTTTAAATCCAAAGCGCCGCTATTTCCGAAGGACGTAAAGGGCATGCCGGTTTTAGCGTTCAGGCACATAAGTCGGTAACCTGGCGTCACATAGAAAATTCGCTCTTCTTTGCCGTCGGACCAGTAGGCCAACCCGCGGCCCGAAAGCTGTCTCGGTGCAGCGCCCCCGCGCGCGCCTTCACGTTCGCCATGCACCCACAGCAACTCTCCCGTAGCGGCATCCAGCGCAATCACCGCACGGCGCGATCCCGCCGTCGCATACAAAACACCATTTACCATCAGCGGCGTGCCCTCGAGCTTGTATTCCGGCCGGTTGCCGAAGTTATCCGTTTTAATGCGCCATGCGATTTCCAGCTCGTTAAAGTTTGAGGCATTGATCTGGTCCAGCGGACGATATCGCGTGCCCGCCAGATCAGCGGCATAACTCGGCCACTCCGTGTCTTTAGCGCGATACTGTGCGGATGCGCCCGGCGGCAGAAGAGCGGGCCCTATCAACATCATCAAAATTAGACGACTCCACCTGCCCGTCTTTCTGCCATGCATCTTCAGTCCTCCGTTGCCCTCGGTATCTCAATCCGGGTCACGCCACGCACTCAACCCATTTTCTTGATTTCTTCCAAGGCTTCCTTGATTTTCGTTTTCTGTTCTTCCGTAACGTCGGAGTTTGGCGGCCGCTGGTAAAATTGCCGCGTCCCCATTTGCAGGCTGAGTGCGTACTTCATCGGCCCATATTCGTCCACCCCGCCCGCACGCAGCAACTTCAGGGCCGTCTCCAGTTTTGCCACTGGTTCCGAGATGTCCTTCCCGGCCCGCTTCGCCGCAAATACCGCAGCAATGAGTGCCGTAAAATTGTTGCCCTCGGCCAAAATCGCGCCCATTCCATGGTCCAAGGCATATGTCAAGTTGTGCGTCGTTCCCGTGCGCATATTCAGCTTCGGGAATTCCGCCACAAATTTGTGATATTCCTCTTCATCCGAGCTCGAATCCTTTATCCCTGCCAGGTTCGGATATTTTTCCAGGCTGTGCATCAGATCGAGCGAGATGGGAATGCCTGTCGCAAACGGAATGTGATACAGATTGATTGGAATCGAAACCTTTTCAAAAATTAGCGAGAAATACTTTGTCAGTCCTTCCAGCCGTGGATGCTTGTAATAGAACGGCGGCACGATCAGCAATCCATCCGCCCCGTTGTCTTGCGCGTGCTGCGATAGTTCCAGCGTCTCGGGAAAGTTCGATGTCCCCGGCGAAACGATAATGTTCAATCCGTTTCTGTGCTTGAAAGCCGTCTCCGCGATCTTCTTGCGCTCCGCAAGGGAAAACGAAGGAAACTCCCCCGTCGTGCCGAGCACCACCACTCCATCGGCCCCTTTCGCCTTTAGGAATGCCAGAACGTCTTTGTACAGTTCTGGATCGAAATTCAGATTTTTGTCGCAAGGAGTTGAGGCCGCCACCCAAAACAATTGTTTTTCTCCCGACGTTGCGGGGATTTTCGCCGCGAGCGGCACGGCGCTCGACGCTTCGGCTGCCGTCTCTCCAACCACTCCGAGAGCCGCTGCCGCGCCCATAGCTCCAAGAAAAGTTCTTCGTGTCGTTTGCAAGTTGGAACCTCCAAAAAGTTGCCGCGAGTCTAAGTCAGCAAGCCCGAATACTCAAATGGTTCGTGCTCTTCAAACTCGGCGGCAATCGCCCGCCCTTGCAAGCCAGGTCCAGCCTTAGGTCCTGCTTAACGAAAGCCTGTTTGACTTTCAGACCTGTCCGTCATGGCCTCCGCGAAAAAAGCCCCGTACAAACACGGCCAGTAATAAGTGACCGGAAATGCGACGCTTCGTCCCACAACCGGACGGTCCCCTGAACAGCGCATCCTCCCGATTTCCTAATTACTCCACTATTTTCAATGCTTTAAGGGCTAGCCTGCGTGGTGCTAGAGGTGCGACTCTCCCACGCATCATGAGCGCTTCAAGCGTTGCCTTGAAACCCTACAGTTTTGAACCAGCCAACCTCGTGAGCAGCCTCGCCCTCGCCAAACGAAAGGCTTTGGCCGATGCGCGGCTGGGTGATGGAGAAGCCTTTGCCGAAATGGTTTTGCCATACTCACCGGGGCTTTACCGGCGCGCTTTGCGCCTGACCGGCAACGCCGCCGACGCCGAGGACGCCCGGCAAGAAGCTTTGCTCAAAGCATTCTCACGCCTCAACCAGTTTGCCGGACAGCAAGACGACGGGAAAGATGATCTCCACGCCTGGGTCTCTCGCATCACGACGAATGCCTCAATCGATCTGATCCGCCAGCGGCGCGAAGGGAAGTACATATCGCTGGAGGAACCCGGAGTCGCTCCTGAGGATACTTTCGGTAGCCGGCTCGCATCGCGGTCGGATAATCCCGAAGAGTGCTACGCGCGCCGTGAATTGCGCGGGCTGCTCGCGGGGGCTATTGCGCGCCTCGCGCCGGACTTGCGCCAAATCTGTCTCTTGCGCGATGTCCTGCAGTATTCCACGCACGAAGTGGCCGCTCGACTGGGAATATCCACGGTCGCGGTCCGCTTGCGTCTCTTCCGCGCCCATAGAAGGCTCCGCGAATCGCTTCGCGACCGCATGCGGCAGAAGCAACAGCGTGCCGCCTCGCGCACAGCGCGTCTGCGGCCGGTAAATCCTGGCAAATCAAAACGGCGAGATGACTTCCTCCCGCTCAATTCCCAAGCGGAGTACGCTTGCGGCGATTAGCAAAGTGCCTCAGCAAATCGTTTCTGCTCGCATCAAAATTCCTGAACGCAAATCCATATCAGCTTCGACCTTTCGCGCCTAAATTCCTTGGATCGGAAATGAGCAGCCTCTTCGGCCCGCTGACGAAAGGATTCCCGCGTTCGTAGAAGCGAAAGGGCTGGTCGGCCGCACGAGTGATGCCGATGCGAATTGTGCTCGCAACAAGCATGTGTGCTTCGGCAGCCTGACGAGCGGCTTTGGAAAGCACCAGCACGCCAAGCCAGAGCGGCCCGCGCGAAAAAAGGTCGAGACCATCCAGACGGCGGTCGATCCCGAGCGCTGCGGCAAGCCGCCCCGGCCCGCGCGTGAGTTCGAGAAGTTGCGTGGTCTTTCGATGCCGTTGCATCATCTCGATGCCTTCCAGCGGTTCCAGCGCGCGAATCAGCACCCCTCCGCCAACGCCGGCACGTTCGCTGGAAATGTTCAGCATAAAGTGCATGCCGTAATTGAAATAAACGTAGACGTGACCGTGGCGCAGAAAAAGTGTGCGGTTGCGCGGCGTCGGACCCCGAAAGTGGTGTCCCGCGGGATCGCCGGGTGGGTAGCCTTCCGCCTCTACGATTCGGCCACTGAGCCTGCCCTCTGGCAAATCGTGCACCACGACCTTTCCAATCAGAAACCGCGCCAGTTCCAACGTGTCGCTGGGTAGCTCTTTTCGACGCAGCCGTCGAATTTTGAGCGCAGAGTGTTCCACGGCTTACAACGAGCTTACGTCCGGCGGCTCGTTGTTAAAGAGCCGCGCGAGTTCCGCATGGTCGATCACGACCGCGGGGTCCAACTGAATAGCGTCAAAATATTTCTTTTGGAAGGCGTCGCCTGATTCCGACGGCGCAAACATTTTGCGAGCGAGCGAAATGGCTGTTCGAACGTCTTCGGGCGTAATGGGATTCTCGCCCGCGAGAGTCTCATCAAGGCGAACGACAAATTCGGAAATGTTGTGCAGCCATCCGAATTGCTGATGGTCAATCACCAGCCGGAAAAGTTCTCCCACGGTGACCTTGCCGTTGGCGCGTTCATATTCGCGGCGCTCCATGTCCAGGAGCGTCTTGTGAACACGCAGCAAGGCGAGCCGCAGGGCGATGAGCCTCTCGCGGGCGGCTGCTTCGTTGTTTCCCCTTGCGGATGAGTTGGTGTCAGGAGGGTTCATATTCCGTGCGCAACTTTTATTGTCCGATAGATTGCCGCGAAATTCCAACCATGTACGCAGGGAAGCTGAAACAGTTCTATCTAGCATTCAACGAGGCGATACGAAGCAGAGTAAGGGAGTTGGGCAAGCTTTATCGCTAGGCGCACGGCGTGCCTGTCCTTTTTGCTCTAGATAGAATTTAAACGCTCGAAACCCTCAATCGTGATATCGCTTCTCCCCAACTGGCAACGCCATGGGCAACCGGTTCTGTGGCGGCGGCAACGGACACGTGGCAAACGCTGTGTACGCACAGGGAGGATTCTCGAGCTTGTTAAAGTCCAGCAACAGTTCGCCCGGCTTGTCGAGACCATGCGTCGGCAGCACTGTGTAAAGAAACCGGCAGGCCGGGTAAGTTGTTGTCGCACTCGTTGGATCCCGAAGAATGAAAAAGAGCTTAGGCACCGCAGGGTCTTCAATCACAGGCTCAAGCCTGTAAGTTTTCCCGCCCAAATCGAATTCTGCGGCTCCTGGAACAGGCTGCACATAAGTCGTCCCTGCCAGTGTCGCCAGCGTGACGGACTTCGGCGGATCATAGGGAATCCATTTCGCCATTACTCGATATTTGATGTCCGGGTCGTACCAGTTCAACCCGTGGAATCCGACGAGCGTCGGCGACTTCGAGTCCTTCACACGCAGCGCATACCGGTCTTCGCGCCGGATAACGTACATGTTGAGCGTGCCGATGGTGATATGCGGGGCATTTTTGTCTTTGTTCGCTTCTACGGGCAGGCGCTGAGCCTTCGCCGGAGCATCAGCCACTTTCAAATCCGCCGGGAAGCCAGCAGAAGGCGCAAGAATCTTCACGTCATTCCCTTCGAGATGAAGAATACCGATGTGCGCCGCGCCGTTCCCCGCAAGACGAATCTTGTTGTCGGCCGCAGTGCCGAAAGAATTGTCGCCGGGCTGCAACCACTCGAGCCCAGTGAGCGAGAGCCAGCCGTCGGGCTTCAAGAGATCGGCGACGTGCTGAGCGTGCCACGCCGCAAGCTCATGTTCCCAGTTCGCATCTTGCGCAAAGGCCGGCGCGGCAAGCAGTGCGCAAAGAATTCCAAGCAAACTCAATTTGTGGAAAAGACGATCCAGGTGCATGGCTGAAATTATATCTTGGTCCAGCCCTACTTTGCGTCGTGGAAAATGATGCCCAAGGTGTACCGCGTGCCGCGATGGACGCGGCTAACGCCATGCCGCAAATTGACCCGATAGAATCCACGTGTTCCTTTCACCGGCCGGTACCGCGTCGTAAAAATAATCGCCTGCCCTTGATTCGCATGAACCACTTCCACTTTCGATTGCGCCCGCGGTTGCTGTTCCACCAGGACAAACTCGCCGCCCTCCCAGTCGCGCCCCGATTGGCCCAATAGAAACACCATCTGTAAAGGAAAACTCACCTCGCCATAAAGATCCTGATGCAAGCAGTTGTAGCCGCCTGCTTCATAGTGCAGCATCAGCGGCGTCGGTTTTTTCTGCCCAGCCTTGTGGCAAATCTTCAAAAAGGCGCCGTGCTCCTGAGGGTATCGTTCACCAGCTTCGCCAAGCGTCTCAGCCCAGCGGTTCGCAATCTTCGCCAAGTGCGGATAGGCCGAAGTCCGCAGACTCAAGACGGTTTGCGGCAACGGATCCTCGAAATACTTGTAATCGCCAATTCCAAAACGATACCTCTCCATGATGATGTGGCTGCGAAATCGCTTCTCGTCCTTGTAAAGCGCAACGACACCGGCACATTCGTCAGTTGTAAGAATTTCAGGCAAGACTGCATAGCCACAGAGAGTAAGATCCTCTTCCGCGGCCCCCCAGTTCACTGCATCGATTCGTTCTTCAAGCGAAATCGCCATTGTCAGTCCTCGTTCCGGGGCAAACCCAGACAATAAGACAGAAGTTCGGAAACATCTATCCGATATCAACAATCAAATTAAATTGTGGAAACAAACGAGGAGCACACGGAGGCCCGGAATGGTGCAAGGCGCGCATTGACACATCGAACTCTCGGCGCACGCAAGAATTGCAGTCTGTTCCTGTTTTAAGAAACCTGGTTACGCTGCCGGAGCGGCGGCGTGAGCCCCTTCTGGACTTTGATCATGTCCATGGAACTGCTCGGCTTCCGTCGATCCTGCCAGGGCCGTCGTGGACGACGCCCCGCTCGAGATCACTTGCGCAATTTCGTCAAAGTATCCAGTGCCCACGAATCGCTGATGAGTCACGGCGCGGTAGCCGAGCTCCTGCGCCGCAAATTCCTCTTGCTGCAGTTTCGAGTACGCCGTCATCCCTGCTTGCGCGTATCCGCGCGCCAGATGGAACATCGACATGTTCAGCGCATGAAACCCGGCCAGCGTGACAAATTGGAATTTGTAGCCCATTTTCCCCAGCTCTTGCTGGAAATTCGCGATCGTCACGTCGTCCAGTTTTTTCTTCCAATTGAACGACGGCGAACAGTTGTACGCCAACAGCTTGCCCGGGAACTTTGCGTGTATCGCATCCGCGAATTTCTTCGCTTCGCCAAGGTCCGGCGTGGACGTTTCGCACCACAGTACGTCCGCGTAAGGCGCATACGCGAGGCCGCGCGCAATCGCCGCGTCGATGCCGCCGCGAAACTGGTAGAACCCCTCGGGCGTGCGCTCGCCGTAAATGAACTCGCGGTCGCGCGGGTCGGCGTCGGAGAGCAGCAGCCCAGCCGAGTTTGCGTCCGTGCGTGCGATCAAGATCGTCGGCACTCCGCAAACGTCCGCAGCAAGCCGCGCCGCCGTCAGCTTCTCGATAAACTCCCGCGTGGGCACCACAACTTTCCCGCCAAGATGCCCGCACTTTTTCGCGGAAGAAAGCTGGTCTTCAAAATGAACTCCCGCCGCTCCCGCTTCGATCATCGATTTCATCAGCTCATAGGCGTTCAGCGAACCGCCGAAGCCCGCTTCTGCATCAGCAACGATCGGCGCGAACCAGTACGTTCCGCTCGCTTTCCGTTCCGCGGATTCGATCTGGTCCGCGCGCAGAAGTGCGCGATTGATGCGCTTCACCAGGTTTGGAGCGGAATCGCATGGATACAAACTCTGGTCGGGATACACGTCGCCCGCCGTGTTGCCGTCCGCCGCAACTTGCCAGCCCGAACCGTAAATGGCTTTCAATCCGGCTTGCACCATTTCTATGGCCTGGTTGCCGGTGATGGCCCCCAGCGCCGGAACGTACGGATCGCTGTGCATCAAATTCCACAACCGCTCCGCGCCAAGCCGCGCCAGCGTGTACTCGATCTGGATCGTCCCGCGCAGGCGCAGCACGTCATCGTACGAATACGGACGAGTGATCCCCAACCACCGCGGATTTGTGCTCCAGTCCGCGTGCGAATGATTCGTTTTTCCGTTGGCCCCGTTCGTTCCGTTCGATGACATTTGCATCTCCTTGCAAAGACTCTTGGCTTTCAGTCCCAGGTTCCGATTCAAGAAAAATGGAATGTGCCGCTCTTTAAGCCGGATTGAATTCGTGCCGCCGGATCATTTCCTCGCTCAAGTTGCGCGCCTGACGTAATGAGGCTGCAGCCTTTGCGTCGTTTACATTTGCGGGCTCGCCCAGCAGCCGCTTAAGCTCTTCGTCAAAAAGCCGGCTGACTAATTCCGGGGTATGCCGGACAGGCGCACCACTCTCGTCCAGAATCTCCACGCTGCTCGAATGATTCAGCCGTTGCGCGATCATTAATCGATAGATGCGATCCGTCGCCAGGTCTTCCATGTAGCCATCGAGCAGACTCGCGCCTTTCCCATTCAGAACGCCGTTGCGATAGCGAATGACGGTACGAATGGCCGCGCGCGTTCCCGCAAGCGTCCGTTTGCCTACGCCAGTTGGAAGCGGCCGCAGATTCGCATGCGTGTCATGATTCTTAGGACGCGCGCTCAACTGATTGGGAGCAGGGAACTGCGCGACGGCGATCGCGTTTTGATCCGGGTGCCCGGTCCATGCGCCATCCATCAACGAAGTCGACTCATTTTTCTTATCTTCCGTGAGCACCTTCAAAGCCCGCGCGTTCAGTTCCGCGTCTTCGCGGCTCGGATAAAGCGCTGTCATGCCGCCAATTGCCAGCATGCCGTGCTTGTGGCAAATCTCCGGCATCAGTTCGCGCAAATTCTGGAAAAACGCCACGTTGTGTGGAATCGTGTTGCGGTCCGGCAGCACCCACTCCGGATTTTCCAGATTGAAGTGGATCAGGCTGGCCATGTAATCCCAGCGGCCCAGATTGAGCCCCAGAATGTGCTCGCGAAGATTCCACGCGAACTCTTCCATCTGATAGGCCAGTGGATGCGATTCCACCAGCGCCATGCACTTGATGGAGCCCTTGGGAAGACGCTTCGCCCTCTCAATCATCTGGAACAGATCGCGCCACCAAAGCGCTTCATCCGCGGACTCTGATTTCGGAATGTAGAAGCACAGGGGATGCTGCAATTCGCTGAAATCCACTTGATACGCGACCATCGCCACATCGAAAAGCGATGCAGGCAGCAGTTCGCCGTCAAGAATTCCGGCTTGGTGCAGATGCAAACCGCGCGGCCGCGTGAAAATCACAGTGCTGCTCGGCGAAATCCCAACAGTCTTTTCGCGCTTCCGGTCGTAGTATGTCAGTCGCCCTGCAAGTGCATCGAGAATATTCTCGATGCCGCAAATCGTGTGTTCCCATGAATTCGCATTCGAGTCTTCCAGATCGAGCATCACGCCCGGCGCCCCGGAATTGAGCATCTTCACCACGAGTTCGGCCTCATCGGCAGGTCCAGTCATCTGGTTTCGCTGGTCGGCGCACCACCCCGGAAGCTCGATCCGCCAGGAATTCGTGGTGGCTACGGACGGCGGCAAGTAGTTCGGTAATTTGCCTGCGTGCGAATCGGCCAGAGCACGCTCACGCCGCGCAACCAGGGCGCGCTGCCGAAGCGTAAGCGCCGCGTGCAGTGGCCCCAGGAACTCAAGAAATCCTGCTGGCAGGCCGCTCGCCAAGTCGAACTCCTCCGGCGTGGAATTAATTGGCACAATGCGGTCAGAGAAGGGCAGCGGAATGGTGGACGGGGCCGGTTTTGCGGTTGCAGTCGCCATAAGTTATCTCGAACCTCTCGGGCGTTCATTCGTACGACGTTGGGCGGTTCGTAAGTAATACGCAATTCGAAGGCCACCCGCAGTGAATTGACGTTTTGTAAGTACCGTACGATCAATCACATAGAGGGCCTGCCCGGTGCAGCGGAATTCCTACGAACCCCACGGGATAGAAAATGACAGGAAATTACTCACCAGGGATGCGTAATTTCCCCATCGCGTATCGTTGTTCAATAGGCTGAACACGTGTTCACGTTGTCGTTTTCTTGCACGTCGAACGCGCCCTCAACATCCTCGAAAACGTCGCCCAGCGCCGCGATGGCCTCACCAATTCCGAAATCAGCCGCAAGCTCGCTATTCCCAAAAGCTCTGCCAGCTACATTTTGCGCACTCTGGAACGGCGCGGTTATCTCCGGCGCGACGCGGATACGGGCCGCTACAAGCTCGGCCTGAAAATTCTGAGCCTCGGGGGAGACGCACAGTCGAATCTGGATATCGCGGATGTGGCGCTGCCATTCATGAGGTCGCTCGTCGAACGCGTTCACTTGACGGCGCACCTCGCCGTCTTGGACCAGGGCGAGGCGGTCTATATCGAAAAAGTCGAGGCGCCCGGTTTCTTCAAAGTGAATACCTGGGTCGGCCGCAGAATGTATTTGCATTCCACGAGTGTGGGGAAAGCGCTTCTCGCGTGGTTGCCGAAACCCGAGATGGAAACCATCGTGCGCCAGCACGGAATGAAAAAACGCACGCCGAAAACCATCAACACATTGTCGCGCCTGCTCGCTGATCTAGGGTCAGTCAAAGATCAGGGCTATGCTGTCGACGATGAAGAGAACAGCGTTGGAGCCAGGTGCCTTGGGGCGCCGATTTTTGACGCTACGGGAAACGTGACCGCAGCGCTGGGCGTCAGCGGCACGCTTACACAGGTGGATGAAGAAAATCTTCCGAAAATAGTCGAAGCCCTGAAGGAAACCGCGAGGCGGATTTCCAGGCAATTGCTAAGGAGCGGCGCGGCGGGGGCGGCGTAGTGCCGCCCCACTCGCGAAGAAATTACTTGCCGCCTTCGACCTGCAGGTTGTTCTTAACGGAGAACACATTAGGCACCCCGCTGGCCCGAAGAAATGACAGGTTCTTATCCGCCTCGCTGTCGACTACCCCTTCCAGGGTGGCATTCCCATTCTTCACGATGATATGAATCGAAGCTACGGCAGCAAAACCGTAGCGGGATAGAGACGGCTCGCCATAAATGGCGCGGTACAGGGCCCTGCGAAGTTGATCATCCATCGGGGAGGGTGGAAGGACTTCGATATTGTTGACGACCGTGCTGACGCCCGAGATGCCCTTCACTACGGCTTCAGCGTCCGATTTAAGACTCGGTCGCACGACCTGCCCTTCCAGAATGACTTTGTCTCCTTCAACCCTGTATGCGAGATTGTCGAAAACGGAGTAGTAGGGCAGCATTACGAGCACATGGCGCACTTCCTTCTCGAGTTCTCGCTGCGACTTCGGCTCGTTTTGGTTCTTGGATTTTTGCATCGGCGAGGCTGGGGTGGGTAGTGCGGCGGCCAGTGGCGCGACAAACAGCACCGCTGTGAGTAGGGCCCGAAGGCTTCTTTTCATATTATCCTCCATGGAAGAACACAGACGTGGTTGCTACTAGTTAGATTCAAGCCGCGAGCAAAATGGGTGCATTCTTATTGAAGGTTGGCGGATGTTAGCATACAAAAAAGGGTTTGTTCCACGAGTGAGAGGCAGTGTAAAGCGGTGTTCGCTCAGGGGCCACTGTAAACATAAATTCCTAACAGAAGGGTAATCCTTCAAGGGAGAGTATCGAAGTGCTGATCATCGGGCATCGCGGTGCGTCCGGGCACGCCCCGGAAAACACATTGGCCGCTTTCAGAAAGGCTGTGGCTTTGGGAGCTACCTTCATCGAGACGGATTTGCAGCTCTCTCGCGACGCGCGGTTCGTGGCCATCCATGACGACACCGTGGACCGCACGACCAATGGACAGGGCAAAGTCCACGATCAAACGCTCGCCGCGCTGCGCCGGCTGGACGCTGGTTCATGGTTTGGCAGCGAATACGCCGGAGAGCGCATTCCGACTCTCGAAGAAATTCTGGAATTCTCGAAGAAGAACGACATCGTGTTTTATCTGGAGCTGAAACCCAGCGGCTCCTGGGGCGGGGAACATGCTTTGATCGGCGCGCTGCGCGAATCCGGAGAAGTGGCGCGTGTGGTCGTGATTTCGTTTGATCCTTCGATTCTGGCGAGTTTGCGAAAGATCGAGCCGACGCTGATGACCGGGGTGCTGTATGAGGGGCAGCTCGCCGATCCTTTGAAATCCGCGCTGGACGTGGGCGCGCGCCAGCTTGTCGTCCGGGGCGACCTGGTGACGCCGTCGATGATGGTCGAAGCTCGGAAGAGAGATTTGCAAGTAGTGTGCTGGACCATAAATCATCCGGCACATATCCGGCTGCTGGAGGCCGCGGGCGTGGACGGCATGATGAGCGACTATCCGGACCGGTTGATCGCTGCACAGAAGAAGGACGATCAGAAGAGTTAGCGCGCGTCGGTCAACGAAGCTTGTAGAGCGGCGAACTGCGAAACCGTGAGCTGTTCGGCGCGCGCGTCGGGGCGAAGACTCTGCGCGGCGAGCGCTTCGCGGACAACTTCCGGACTCGCCAGAGACCTCAAGTTGTTTACCAGAGTTTTGCGCTTCTGCGAAAAGCACATCTTCACGAAATCCAGAAAAGCCGCTTCATTGCGAAGCGCCAGCTTCGCGCGTTCACCGGGAAGGCGAAGCGTTACCAGTGCGGAGCCAACCTCCGGCGGCGGGCTGAATGCGCCGCGCGGAATCTGAAGAACGAGCTCCGGACGAGTATAGAATTGCGTGGCGACGGAGAGATAGCCAAAGGCTTTTGTTTGTGGTTTTGCAGTGAGACGCAGAGCGACTTCTTCTTGAATCACGATGTGAATCTCGTCGACCTGATCCGCAAAGGTAAAAACATGATGAAGGATCGGCGAGGTGATGTAGTAAGGCAAATTGCCGTAGATGCGGATCCGCCTCCCTGCGGCGAGTGAGGCGAGATCAGTTTCCAGAACGTCGCCGGAGATGACCGTCAGATTCGGAAATTTCTTCGCAAGACGCTGTAGACGGCTCAGGAGCAGCGCATCCAGTTCGATGGCGTAAACGGCCGCGCCGGTGGAGACGAGGTGCTCGGTCATTTCGCCGTGGCCGGCGCCAATTTCAATCCAGCAATACGATTGGCCGAGCTCAACCGCTGAGACTGCGGTTGAGCTCGGAGAAACACTGATCGCGCGCGCGATTTGCTCGCGCCAGCCGGCATCCGCGAGAAAATGTTGCCCAAGGCGTTGACGGGCCATGCGTCGAAAGTGTAGCAGGAAGCGTGCCCGCGGGTTCCAGACGAGTGGTAGTGTCTTGACGGCATAAAATGCCTCCAGTAGCCTAAAATGAATGCGCACCACGCCATCAATCCCGTGAATGTGCCGAAAAAGAGAAGGACGCGAAGAACGTCCAAAGGATCGAGTGAAGGGAAGAGAGTGAGAATTCTTTTTGTAGCATCGGAAGGACTGCCATTTTCGAAGACCGGCGGCCTTGCGGACGTGGTCGAGGCGCTGCCGAAGGCTCTTGTGGCGCAAGGCCATGAAGTGGCCGTCGTGTTGCCACGTTACCGCGGAACAAAGGCGGGCGCCGCAGTGATGCCGAGCGTCACAATTCCACTAGCGAATCGACTGAGATTTCCGGCAGTTCTGGACGGCACGGTGATTTCCGGTGTTCGATATTTTTTTGTCGATGACGCGGCTTATTTTGATCGTGACGGCGTGTATGGGAACAGTGCCGGGGATTATCCGGATAATGCGGAGCGGTATAGCGAGTTTTGCAGGGCGGCCATTGAAATCGTGAAACATGTTTGGCCCGCAGACGTAATTCATTGCCACGACTGGCAGACGGCGCTGATTCCTGTTCTGCTGCGCACGTCGTATGGCGACGATCCGCTTGTCAAAGATATTCCCGTGGTGTTCACGATTCACAACATGGGCTATCACGGCCTTTTCCCGAAGGACGTTCTGGAACGCGCGGGAATTCCTATGAGCGTGTACCATCCCGGCGGAATGGAGTTTTTCGGAAGCGTGAATTTCCTGAAAGGGGGGCTGGTCTATTCAGATTTTCTCACGACCGTAAGTAAGAAGTACGCGCAGGAGATTCAGACACCCGAGTATGGCTACGGACTCGACGGCGTTATGCGAACCCGAGCGGACCGGCTCATCGGCATCCTGAACGGCGTGGATTATTCCTTGTGGAGCCCCGACAAAGACAAACTGATCCCCATGAAGTATTCCGCAAAGGATATGAGCGGAAAACACGTGTGCAAGCAGGCCTTGCTCGAATTGTTCGGCATCGCGCCAGAGCACGCTTCTCGGCCGGTGATTGGGATAGTGTCGCGATTCGCGGATCAGAAAGGATTCGACCTAATCGCGGAGAAGGCGCTCGAGTTGATGAAAGAAGATGTCTCGCTGGTGGTGCTGGGGTCCGGCGATCGCAAGTATGAAGAACTGTTTTTGGCATTTGCGAATACTTTTCCGGGACGAGCCGGCGTGAAAATCGCCTACGACAATGAAATTGCGCATAAAATCGAAGCAGGCGCGGACATGTTTCTGATGCCGTCGCGATACGAGCCGTGCGGCTTGAATCAGATCTACAGCTTGAAGTATGGTACGGTGCCGATTGTAAGAGCGACGGGAGGACTGGACGATACCGTCGAGCCTTTTGACCTGGAGCACGGCACGGGAACCGGGTTCAAATTTATAGAGTATTCTGGCGCAGCCATGATGCGCGCGATTCGGCAAGCTTTGCACCATTGCACCGACGAGCGCATTTGGAGACGCATCCAATTGAACGGAATGGCAAAGGATTTTTCCTGGAAGGGGCCGGCCGCGGAGTATGCGAAAGTGTACGAAACGGTGCTAACCCTTCGAGGCGCAGGGCCGATGTCACGAAACCAAATGTCTGTTACAACATCTAATTGAACTGACGAAGGAGACAAAGACAGCGGCCTAGCGGCAAGCTGTTGAGGACAAACAACATGGCTGACAATATCCAAACCGAGAAAATCCAAGCAGCGACGGATGCAAATTTTGAGGCAGAGGTGCTGACGGCGAGCAGCAGCCAGCCCGTAATGGTGGATTTCTGGGCCGAGTGGTGCCGCCCCTGCCACATGCTGGCGCCAACAGTTGCCGAGATTGCGCATGACTACGCCGGCAGACTGAAAGTGATGAAGCTGAACGTCGATGAAGCGATGAATTCGGCGGGGCGCTACAACATTCGCGGAATCCCGACGCTGCTGGTTTTCAAGAACGGCCAGGTGGTGGAACAGATTGTGGGAGCCTTGCCCAAGGATCAAATTACCAAAGCGCTGGACCGGCACGTGAGTTAATTCGCCGGGTGAAATCGGCAGCAAAAAGATAGAAAGAACGCCTGGGCATGTCGTACAGTTGAGTACGGCATGCCCTTTGCTTTTTGCGCGGACCTGGAATTCTAGGAGCACAGATTGGCGACAACAGAAACAGCGGCAACCCCCACACGGACAATAAAACCGGCGAATCATCCTCCGCTGCTCGCGGGTGACCGCGGGCCGATGGCTGTATCGCGGCCTGGGCTGCACGAAACAGTGTTGAAGATTCTGAAACCGCTGCCGCGCGGCGCAGTCCTGGATTGTCCTACTGGAGAGGGCGCGCTTGCGGAGGATTTGATTGCAGAGGGCTTCGACGTGCGGTGCTGCGACCTGTACTCGGAGCTGTTCCGCCTGGATGGCGTGGAGATCAAGCGCGGCGACCTGGCGGGCACGCTACCGTATTCGTCCGGATCCTTTGACTACATCACCTCGCTGGATGGACTGGAGCATATTGATTCGCCGCCGCAGGCATTTCGGGAATACAGGCGGTTACTGAAACCGGGCGGACACCTGGTTATCAGCGTGCCGAACATCATGAATATCGAGGAGCGGCTGAAGTGGCTCCTCTTTGGGTACACGTCGCATTTCAAGCCGCTTTCGGAACAGTCGAAGGCCAAGATTCACTATGATTGCGCGGGCATGGACGAGATCGTAGTTCACGCTAACCCGATTGGCTATAACGAACTGCGGTACTACCTCGAGAAAAACGGATTTGCGATTCAAGGCATTTACCGCGACCGAGTGAAGGGGAATCAGTGGCTATACTGGCCGTTAGTGGCGCTTATCCGGCTGCTCGCGAAGCTGACCCCCGAGAAGCGGCGTGCGGACCGGTGGACCAAGGAGTTGGTGTCGGATCCGGTGCTGCTTGGTGGGAATACGATTATCATTCACTCCATCCTGAGCCCCTGAGCACACAGGTACTTTCCCTTTGGCTGGGCTGGTCTAAGAATCACCCCACGGGGATTTCGATGCCGCCCCCTCCCCTATGTTTTGCATAAGTGTTGATTCTGAAGATAGATAAACTGGTTTATTTTGAGAGACTTTCGCAAGTGTTGATTCTAAATAGCTTGCATTGCATCAAGATTGTGAAGACGAAGTCGGCTCAAGCTACGCAGAACTCAAAATGGGATTGCCCCCAGGTTGGGGCTGCCTGCCTAAAAAGAAAAACGGCAGCCGAAGCTGCCGCAGAATAGATTTCTTCCTATCAGCAACGTTATCGCAGAGGCGGGGTCTGTTCAAGGGACAAATTGGACTGGGAACAGGGTCGTCGTTGAGGGTGGTTTCGTGGGCCTCAGAGCAGACCGAGGGCGATTCGGACTTGTTCCTCGATGCGTGACATGGTGGTGGCCGAGAGCGCGCCTATTGGTGGATAGCGCAAGAGACTCTTTTCGATGGTAGTGACCTGATCGCATTTCGCCCAGCAGTCGAAATCGAGGCCGCCCTCTTTCGCCTTGAGAGGGACGCGCAGACTAAATTTTGCATGTTGTTTGGTGGTAATGCCCACAACACACACATCGAGGGCATGGCGATTGAGCTGGTCCACGGAGAGGATGATTGCCGGGCGCGGCTTATCGAGTAGCACGAGATAGACCTCGCCGCGTTTGGGGAAACCGCCGAGAGGTGGGTGAAGGCCTCGCATGGGTAAGTCAATCGCGGTCAAAGGCGCGCAGGGCGGCCTTTTGGAAGGCTTGAGTTTCGCGGCGAGAGCTACGGGCTTCGGCGAAGAAAGCAGCTGCCTCCGCTTCCAGGCAATCGTATTGCTCTTCGAGGATGGCGCGCTTTAGGAGTTCGTTGACGCGCTCGCTTGCGGAGCGATCGCCCTTGGTGGAGTCGACGTATTCGTTGATCTCGGGATCGACCATAAAGCTCTTAGGTAATCTCATAGATTAGCTCTTGGGATAAATCATACCATAATCGTTGAGTGTGGGCGGCCAGTATTATCAGCGGTCATGGGAAACGAGCAGGACGTGCAAGCTCTTCCCCTTCAAGCCGACGCGGGGGAAAGAAACCGATAAGCCGAGAGCGGCGGTGGATTAGAATTGCCAGGTGGGAGCCGCGCGATGACCGTGAAAAGATGTTACTGGGCAACGAGTGAGTTGAATATTCCCTATCACGATAAGGAATGGGGTGTGCCGCTGCATGATGACCGAGGGTTGTTTGAGCTTTTGATTTTGGAGGGGGCGCAGGCGGGGCTGAGTTGGGACACGGTTTTGAAGAAGCGGGCGCGGTATCGAGAGGTGTTTGATCGGTTCGATGCGGAGAAAGTGGCGCGATACGACAAGAAGAAGGTCCGCGAGCTTTTGAAAGATGCAGGGATTATCCGGAATAAGTTGAAAATCGCAGCGACGATATCGAATGCGCAGGCGTTTTTGAAAGTGCAAGAGGAGTTTGGAACGTTTGACGCGTACATCTGGCGATTTGTGGGTGGCAAGCCGAAGCAGAATGGTTGGAAGACGCACAACCGGTTGCCGGCAAAGACGGCGGAATCGGATGCGATGAGCAAGGATTTGCAGAAGCGGGGATTCCGGTTTGTGGGGTCAACGATTTGCTATGCGTTCATGCAGGCTACGGGCATGGTGAACGATCACTTGGTGGGCTGTTTCCGCTATGAAGAGTTGCAACAAGTCGGACGTTGAGCGGAATCGCTATGCCGGAAGTGAATCAGTTATTGCGATTACCGTATTGTGCGAGAAAACTTGGGCGAGCGTCAGGGAAAGATTTCGACGTCGATAACATGGAATGGAAGTTTTCCGGCGCTGCGGACGCGGTGCGTGTAGGCTTGTCCGCGAGCTTTGCGAAGGCCAGCCTGGCCGGGCTTGACGTCCTGCACTTCGGTCCACTCGCCGCCGTAGGGCTGGGATTGCGTCTTGTCTCCACTGATGGGAATCCCGACGTTGTCGTTGCTGTGCGTGTGGAAGAGAGAGGCTTCGCCTGCAGGGAATAGGACGTCGAGGACACGGACGTACTGGTTCTGGAAAACAAAGTGATGGTGGGGTTCTTTATCGACAGGAACGGGCTCCGTTAATGCGATGGCGGAACCGGTAGCCGGAGGAACGGGGACCGCCGCTGCGGCGGCGTTTTTCAGCTCGACTTCAACGATCTCAAACGATGTATCCTCAAGATTTTCCACGGAATGAGTCACGGGCTCCGACCATCGCGAATCACCAGCTTTATAGCGCAATTCCTGCGTTGCACCGCTCGCGGAGGTGACAAGCGCGTGCGTGTCTGTGATGTACACGATCACACGGGAAGGGTGCGAATGCATGGCAATCTTCTGGTGCGGTGCATACCGCGCATGCAAGACACGAATTTGGTCATTTTCGAATGCGGCTTTCACGGCGCCGGGATCGACGGATACGGGGTCCTGGCTGAGAGCCGCGCGTGCGACTGCGAGAGACACGAGTAAGAAGGAAAGAGAAACGCTTCTCATGGAGATGTAGCTCCTTTGGGAGAGCACAGGATAAACGCGCTTTGAGCGCGATGCAATGAAACTGAGGCCGAGGAGACGTCTGACACTTGCTTGCGTTGAGGGCAGGGCGAGCTTACGATAAGAACCTGCCGTCTCTTGGTGTTTTCCAAACGCAGTACAGGTGAAGTGAGCGATTAGGCGAAGATGTGTGGTTGGTAGGCGGCATAGAAGCATAGGAGATAGAAGACAGGAGACGGGCAGGAATGCCTGTCCTGCTTGAGAGGGACTGGATGAAATCTGTAGTGGTGGTGGGGGCGCAGTGGGGCGATGAGGGCAAAGGCAAGGTGGTGGACTACCTTGCGGGGTCGTTTGACTATATTGCGCGCGTCGCAGGCGGACATAATGCGGGGCATACCGTCATCATTGGCAAGGACCGGTACGTTTTGCAGCTGATTCCTTGCGGGATTTTGCGGCCGAAGCAGCAGGCGGTGATTGGGACGGGAGTGGTGGTGGATCCGGCGGCGCTAGTGGCGGAAATTGAGACGCTGGCGAAGGCGGGGATCGACGTGAAGGGGCGGTTGCATGTGAGCAATCGTGCGCATTTGATTTTTCCGTATCACCGGGAGTTGGATAAAGCGGCGGAAGGTGCGCGGGGAGCGGACAAGATCGGGACGACTTCACGCGGAATCGGGCCGGCGTATGAGGACAAAATGGCGCGGCGCGGTTTGCGGATGTGCGATTTGCTGGATCCGGAATTGTTTCGGAAGAAGGCGGCGCGAGTTGTGGCGGAGAAAAACCGTTTGGCGAAAGGCGCATACGGAGCCGACATTGATTTTTCGCAGGAAGTGGACGAGACGCTGAAGCTGGGCGAAAAGATTCGCGGATACATTTGCGATACCGCGGAACTCGTGAATCGGGCGCTAGATGAAGGGAAGTCGGTGCTGTTCGAGGGCGCGCAGGGGACGATGCTGGACATCGATCATGGGACGTATCCGTACGTGACGTCCTCGAGCGCGATCTCCGGAGGCGCCACCACGGGCGTGGGAGTGCCGCCGACAAAAATCAAGAACGTGCTGGGAATTTCGAAAGCGTATACGACGCGCGTGGGCGGGGGCCCATTTCCGACAGAGATGCCGGAACTCGAGGCAAAAGAGGTACGTGAGCGCGGAAAAGAATTTGGAGCGGTGACGGGCCGGGCGAGACGCTGCGGATGGCTGGATCTGATGGTGCTGCGCTACGCGAAGATGATCAACGGGATAGATTCGCTGGTGGTGACGAAGCTGGATGTGTTTGATACGCAGCGCGAGATTCAAGTTTGCGTGGGATACAAGTACAAGGGTAAAGCACTGAAAGAGATGCCTGCGCTGGCGGAAGAGTATGAGCACGTTGTGCCGGAGTACAAAACGCTGCCGGGGTGGTGCGAGACGACGTACGGCGTGAAAGATGGCGCGAAATTGCCGAGGGCGGCGCTGGATTATTTGCGGTTTATTGGGGATTTCTTGCAGGTGGAGATTGGGATGATTTCGACAGGGCCGGAGCGGGATGCGACGATTGTGCCGGCGGGGACTTTGCTGGCCCGGTGGTTGTGAAACCGGGACTGGTAACTCGTGATTAGCGGGACAGCGGCGCCGAGCATCGAATAGTTACTTGAATGCTGACTTTTGAAGAAGCTCGCCGGAAGGTAATCGAACAACTCGGGGTTAGGAAAGGTCCGCGCGCGACGGAACAGGTGCGCGTGGGGGATGCGCTGGGGTACGTTTTGGCGCAAGAGGTGAAGACAGACCGCGAGTATCCGCCGTTTAACCGGGCTACGCGCGACGGGTACGCGGTGTTTGCTGCGGATGCGAAGGCGGGAGCGACGCTGAAGTGCACAGGCGAGATTAAGGCGGGGGACCGCGTCACGAAAGAGCTGTGGGCGGAGACGTGCGTGCAGATTATGACGGGAGCGGCGGTGCCGTCCGGTGCGGACGCCGTGGTGATGATTGAGCACACGAAGCGCGATGGGGATGAGGTGCGGTTCGAACGAGCCGCGGTGACGGGGCAGAATTTTGTGCCACGAGGGAGCGAGGCGCGTGCGGGACAGACGCTCTTGACGCCGGGGATGCGGCTGGGCTATGCGGAGCTGGCGCTGGCGGCGCAGGTTGGCGCAGCGGATCTGAAGTGCGCGCAGAAGCCGCGCGTGGCGATTCTGTCGACGGGCGATGAGATCGTACCCGTGGATAGCGTTCCGGGGCGGTTTCAGATTCGAAACAGCAACAGCGTGTCGCTTGCGGCGCAGGTGCGCCTGGCGGGCGGAAGGCCGGTGTTGCTGGGGAACGCGATGGACCGCGAGGATGATTTGTCGTCGAAAATCAGACGCGGGGTACAGGAGGACTTGCTGGTTCTGTCCGGCGGAGTTTCGATGGGGAAGTACGACCTCGTGGAGAAGGTTCTGCGGGAGATGGAGACGGAGTTTTATTTTGATGCCGTGGCGATACGGCCGGGGAAACCAGCGGTGTTTGGAAAGTGTGGAGAGACATTTGTGTTTGGACTGCCGGGGAATCCGGTCTCGACGATGGTAACGTTTGAGTTGTTTGTGGCGCCGGCAGTGGATTTATTGAGTGGAGCGGAGGCGCGGCCATTGCCGCTGGTGGAAGCTCGGCTGGGAGAGGCGCTGCACGAGAAAACTGGAGTGACGCATTTCTTGCCGGCGCGCGTGGCAGGTCAAGGGGGGAATTTGGAGGTTGTGGTGTTGAAGTGGCAGGGATCGGGCGACGTGGCGGCGCTGGCGAAGGCGAATTGTTATGTATTGGTGCCTGCGGACACGGAAAGGATAGAGGCTGGAGAAAAGGTAACAGTGTTGTTGCGCCGGGATGTGCTGTAAATGAGGCACGGGCAGTAGACGAGATAGAGGAAGTAACGGATTGGGAGAGGCAACGCGGGGCATGAAGAAGCTGTCGCATTACGGGAGCAGGGGCGAGGTGAGGATGGTGGACGTGTCGGACAAGGCGATCACGACACGGACGGCGGTGGCGCAGGGGTTTGTGAAGATGAAGCCGCAGGTGGTGCGCGAAGTGAAGCGGCTGAGGAATCCGAAGGGGAATCCACTGGAAGTGGCTCGGATTGCTGGGATTGCGGCGGCGAAGAGGACTGCGGAGTGGATACCTCTTTGTCATCCACTACCGCTGACGCACATTGATGTGACTGCGCGGCTGTGCCAAAATGGCGTTGAAGTTCGCTCCGAGGTTACGGCGACCGCCCAAACTGGGGTGGAAATGGAAGCCCTGGTCGCTGTTACTGCTGCGGCCCTCACGGTCTACGACATGTGCAAAGCTCTCGATAAAGGGATGGAAATCAGCGGGATAGTTCTCGTCAAGAAGACTGGCGGGAAGAGCGGAGACTTTATCCGGGCAGCAACTGGCGCGGGCAATCTAAAGAAAATCACGCGGAGCCGGGCTCGATGACCGGGGCTGGCGCGAAAACAGTCAAATTGCTGGTGGCGGATGACAATCCGCTGGTGCGGGATCTGATTGTGAAAGGGATGGAACCGTTTTGCGAAATCGAAACGGCCGCCGACGGCGCGGATGCGCTCTTGAAAGTGATTGACACGCCACCCGATGTAATTCTATGCGACTTCAAAATGCCGGGTCTCGACGGGCGGCAGCTGTTCGAAAAGCTGCGCGGACGCGAGGCGACGCGGCACATTCCGTTTTTGTTCATGGCTAGCCGGGCGGATATTGAAGAGCGGCTGCGGCCGCTGGTGGATGGCGTGGAGGACTTTGTCACGAAGCCTTTTCTCGTGAAGGATTTGGTGCGCATCGCGAAGAAAGTTGTGGACCGCCTGCACCTGGAGAAACTGCAGAAACGCGCTTCCCGGCCGGGCGTAATTCAAGGGCGCCTGGAAGAGATGAGCATGATCGACCTGATGCAATCGCTGGAGATGGGGCAAAAGTCGTGCCGCCTTGTGGTACATCACGATGGCGAACAGGGCGAGCTCTATTTTGCAAATGGTCAGTGCCGCGATGCAAAGATTGGAAAAGTGGAAGGCGATGACGCGGTCTACCGCGTCGTGCTTTGGACTGCGGGTGAATTCGAGATTGATTTCAACGCGGCGAATGCCTCCACACGCACCACAACGACACGGAATACGACCGGTCTGTTGATGGAAGCGATGAGGCTGATGGATGAAGCCAATCGCGACACCGTGGAAACGAAGTAGCCCGCCTGATGCGCGTCGCAGTGCTCACAATAAGCGATACAGTTTCGAGAGGGGAACGCGAAGACCTTTCCGGGCCCGCGGTGGTGGCTATGTGCCGAGGTTTGGGCTGGGAAGTGACGTCAGTGCTGCGCGTCTCCGATGATCCCGGGAATATTCGAGAGCAATTACGTGAATTGGCAGACTCTGGGCGCATCGACGTAGTTCTGACGACCGGCGGGACAGGAATTGGGCCGCGAGACAATACGCCGGAATCAACCGAGGCGGTCGCCGACCGGATTGTGCCGGGTATCGGGGAAGAGATGCGGCGCAAGGGAGCGGAGCTGACGCCGACAGCGGTGCTTTCGCGGGCGATGGCCGCGGTCCGCTCGAAGACGCTCATCGTGAATCTGCCGGGAAGTCCAAAAGGCGCGTCGGAGTCGTTGGACGCGGTGGCGCATCTCTTGCCACACGCCGTGCACGTGTTGCACGGTGCGAGACACGATTAATTCAGCTAGTGTTTCGCGCGTGGAATAACAGGCAAAACAATCCGAGATGAGTGTTCTGCATCATGATAAATGCGGATGTGGCCGAGCTGCGTATGCGACGAGGTGATTTCGGATTCGCCGGTTTGTAGATTTCGCGAGAAGTGCGGTGAAAACGCGGCGGAAATTTGCACGCGGATACGGTGGCCCGCGCGAAAGACATTGCTGGTGAGCATGCGATCCAGAGTTAGGAGATAGACTTGGCCCGGAGTGAGAAGCGCGGGCTTGAGCGAGGCGTTACGGTAGCTGGCGCGAAGCACGTCGAGTCCGGGACTCATGAGATTGAAGGCGGTGCCGTCTGGAGAGACGTCGAGCAGGCGCACCCAGAGATCGAAGTCGGGTACGTCGGCGGAGGCGAAGATTTCCGCGCGGATGGGGCCGGTG
>Ga0210402_10000579_pt1 | contig 40541 bp, 37 predicted proteins | sample IncBWC7MmetaG_FD_161055 | JGI IMG/M metagenome (GOLD analysis project Ga0210402, IMG submission 161055) | Forest soil microbial communities from Barre Woods Harvard Forest LTER site, Petersham, Massachusetts, United States - Inc-BW-C-7-M | ecosystem: Environmental > Terrestrial > Soil >...
TTGCGCCCGGTCTGCCAGCAGCGCGGCGTGGCCTTCATCATGAACGACCGGCCCGACCTCGCCGTGAAGCTCGACTGCGACGGCGTGCATGTCGGTCAGGACGACATGCCTTATGCCGAGGCGCGCCGCATCGTCGGCCCCGAACGGCAAATCGGCGTGACCTGCAAGGCCTCGCGCGATCTGGCCATGACGGCAGGCGAGGCCGGCGCCGACTATGTGGCCTTCGGGGCGTTCTTTCCGTCCAGCACCAAGACGGTCACCAACCCCGCCTCGCTCGAAATCATCGAATGGTGGAGCGAGTTGTTCGAGATCCCCTGCGTGGCAATCGGCGGCATCACGGTCGAGAACTGCAAGCCGGTGATCGCCGCCGGCGCCGATTTCCTGGCCGTCGCCGGCGGCGTGTGGAACTGCAAGGACGGGCCCGAGGCCGCCGTCCGCGCCTTCAACGAGATCTTCTCAGCGCACCGGTAGCCACAGCACGTCCTCGATGTGCCGGGCGCCCGTCGCCAGCATGACCAGGCGGTCGAAGCCCAGCGCCACGCCGGCGCAGTCCGGCAGGCCGTGGTCGAGGGCGGCGAGGAAATCCGCGTCGACCGGCCAGCGCACGCCGTAAAGCCGTTCCTTCTCGTCCATGTCGGCCTGCAGGCGGGCGCGCTGGATGGCGGGATCGGTGAGCTCGCCGAAGGCGTTGGCGAGTTCGACGCCACAGGCATAGAGCTCGAAGCGCTCGGCCACCCGCGGATCGCCGGGCTTGGCGCGCGCGAGGGCTGCCATCGAGATCGGATATTCGCAGAGAATCGTCGGCCGCCCGATGCCCAGCCGATGCTCGATCCTGTCGAACATGATGCGGAAGAAGACGTCGTCCCAGGTGTCGCCGGCATGCATCGCCACGCCCGAGGCCCGGGCGAGCATCTGGGCGCTGCCGACCGTCGCCAACAGGTCGACGCCGGCATGGCGCTGGAACGCCTGGGCCACGGTCAGCCGCTCCGGCTCCGCCCGGGGATCGCAGACATGCGCGCCCCAGCGCAGCTCCTTCACGCCGCTGAGCGCAAGCAGCGCCTGGCAATCCTTCATGATCGCCTCGTAGCCCGTGCCGGCGCGATACCATTCCAGCATGGTGAATTCGGGATGATGTAGCGCCGAGCTCTCGGCATTGCGGAAGACGCGCGCGAACTGGAAGAGCCTCGGCACGCCGCCGACCAAAAGCTTCTTCATCGCGAACTCGGGCGAGCTGTGCAGCCAACGCTCGCGCGCCTCGCCGTCGGGCAGCTTCCACTCCGTGACGAAGCCCGCGAGATGCACCTCGGCGCCGGGCGCCGCCTGCAGGATCGGCGTCTCGACCTCGACGAAGCCTTCGACGGCGAACCATTGCCGAATCGCCGCCTGCAGGCGCGCGCGCAGCTGGAGATTGGGCAGGCGCTTGCCGAGCTTGTCCGGCCTCCATTCGGTCATGCCCGACCATCGCACGCAAAACAGCCGCCGTGTAGGGTGGCGCCATGACGCCGAAGCAAATCGATTCTTTCTGCGGCACGCTGCCGGCCGCGACACGGACCGTGCAATGGGAAGGCGTGGTCGTCTTCAAGGTCGGCGGCAAGATGTTCTGCCTGATCGCGCCGCCCGATCATTCGGTCGGTCGCATCTGCTTCAAGTGCCCGCCCGAGCACTACGAGGCGCTGTCGCGTTCGCCGGGGTTCCGTCCCGCACCCTATCTCGCGCGCGCCAAGTGGGTGGCGCTCGACAATCCCGGGATCCTGACCGCGGCCGAGACCCGGGCCTACATCAAGCGCGCCCATGCCGTGATCGCCGCCGCCCTGCCCAGGAAGACGCAGGCCGCACTTGGCCTGTAACTGGGCCCCTAAGGCCGCCTGTTGCGGCCCCTGGCGGCCTTTGATAGAAGGCGCCGCCGGCCTCGTCCCGCCCCTGCGGGCGAGGCCGAATTCCATTCATCCGATCCAGCAGTAGGCCCCGGTAGTCCCATGAAAGTGCCCGTCAATTCCATCCGTGCCGGCAATGTCATCGAGTACAACGGCAAGCTCTGGGTGGCCGCCAAGGTGCAGCACATCAGCCCCGGCAAGGGCGGTGCGTTCGTCGCCATCGAGGCCAAGGCGCTGCGCGAAGGCAACAAGCTTCAGGAACGCTTCCGTTCGGGCGAGACCATCGAGCACGTCCATATCGACGAGCGCGAATGCACCTACCTGTTCAAGGACGACAACGGCTTCACCTTCATGGACAAGGAGAACTACGAGCAGCTCACGGTGGGCGCCGACGTTCTCGACCCCGACCAGTCGCGCTGGCTGCAGGACGGCATGGAAGTGACCGTGTCGCTCTATGAAGGCACGCCGGTCGGTGTCGAGCTGCCCAAGAGCGTGGTCCCCGCCGGCACCGAGGCCGATGCCGTGGTGAGGGGCCAGACCGCCTCCTCGTCCTACAAGCCCGCGGTGGTCGAGGGCGGCATCCGCGTGATGGTGCCGCCGCACATCGCCGTGGGCACCAAGCTGGTGATCAACACCGAGGATGGCAGCTACATGGAACGCGCCAAGGATTGATGGTCCGTGGCCGTCCCCACCGATCGTCGCCCCCCTGATCGCCCGAGTGAGCGCGCGAGTGACCGCGCGGGCGATCGCCCGGTCGCGCGCGTCGGACGCGCGCCGATGGCGCCGGGCCGCGAGCGCTCGGGCCCGCCCGAGCGCCGTTCGCTCGCGGTACGCTCGGCCACCATCACGGTGATGATCCGCGCCGCCTTCGCCGCCGCCAAGAACCTCAAGCGCGACTTCGGCGAGGTCGAGCAGCTGCAGGTCTCCGAGAAAGGCCCCGGCGATTTCGTCAGCCACGCCGACATCAAGGCCGAGCGCACGCTGCGCGCCGAACTTTCCCGCACGCGGCCGGACTATGGCTTCCTGGGCGAGGAAGGCGGCGAGACCAAGGGCGACGGCCGCAACCGCTGGATCGTCGACCCGCTCGACGGCACCACCAACTTCCTGCACGGCGTGCCGCATTTTGCCGTCTCGATCGGCCTGGAGCGCGAGGGCGAGATCATCGCCGGCGTCATCTACCAGCCGATCTCCGACGAGCTGTTCTGGGCCGAGAAGGGCAACGGCGCCTTCATCGACACGCCCAACGCCCGCTCGCGTCGCCTGCGCGTGTCGGGCCGCAAGGATCCGGCGCGGGCCCTGGTCGCCACCGGCATCCCGCATATCGGCAAGGGCGAGCACGCCGCCTACTTCGCCAAGCTCGCGGCGGTGACCGAGCGCACGGCGGGCATCCGCCGCTGGGGCGCCGCCTCGCTCGACCTCGCCTTCGTGGCCGCCGGCCGCTACGACGCGTTCTTCGAGCTGGGGCTCGCGCCGTGGGACGTCGCGGCGGGCCTCCTGCTGGTGCGCGAGGCCGGCGGGACGATCGGCGATATCTCCGGCAAGCCCTACGAATTGGGCGGGCCGTCGCTCCTCGCCAGCAATTTCGGACTACGCGATTCGATGGTGGACATCCTGTCCAAGGCCTAGCGGGGCGCCGGTTGAGCGGGGGTCGGCCATTGGCTATTGTCGCGCGGCAAATCGCGTTGAAAGGCAATCGGTTATGCCAACGTCTTCGGCCGCCGTGAGCAGCCTCGCCCTTGCCGTGTTCGGCATGGGCGCGGTGTCGGCGTTTGCCCAAGGACCGACCGTTGCCGCCGTCGATGGCCGCCGGGATGCCGCCCGGACGGCCGTCGCGCTGCCTGCCCCGCCCCCGGGGCCGATCGAGAGCCGCCTGCTGGCGATCCCGCTGCGCGCCGACGGCCAGCCGCTGCCCGAGGCCCCTCCGCCGCCGCTGTTTGCCGGAGAGCTGCCGGTGATCACCGTCATGGATCGCCGGAAATCGAAGGGAAGATCCGCCGCCGCGCCGGGGACAGGAACGGAGACCGAGCTCGTCATCACGATAACGCCCGGGCCCTTCGGAACGCCGGCGCCACCGCCCGACGACCCCGCGCCGCCGGAAAAGATGGTGGCCGCCGTCGCCCCCGACCTCGGCCCGGCCACGCCGCCGCCCACCAAGGCGCCCCTCGCCGCCTCCATTCCGTTCGTCGGACGATCGCCGGACCTCAACGACGCGACCAGGACGACGCTCGATGGCGTCGGCAAGGCTCTCGCCGACAAGCGGCCGCGGCTGGTCGAAGTGCGCGCCTTCGCCACCGGCGACGACATCGTGAGCCGGCAGATTTCGCTGGCGCGCGCGCTGGTCGTTCGCGCCTATCTGATCGACCGTGGCGTCAAGTCCCGCATCGATATCGGCGCATTCCTGGGCGACGACGAGCGCGTCGACATCCTGGTGCCCAACACGTGAGCGACCCTCGACGCAATCAGCGGCGGCTGGGCGGATGAGCAACCCGTTACCCTATCTCGTTCGCATGCTGCTGTTCCTGGCGGCCGTCGTCGGGCTCGCCTACCTGCTGCATCACGACCTGCTGCGCGTGTTCATGAACACGCCGATCCTGAACAGCGTGATCGTGGCCGTGCTGGTGATCGGCATCTTCTTCGTCATGCGCCAGGTGATCTCGCTGTGGCCGGAGGTGCGCTGGCTGCGCCGCTTCCAGCACCGCGAGGAAGGGGCGCCGCCGCTCGAGACGCATTCGATCAACCTGCTGGTGCCGCTCGCCACGATGGTGGGCGACCGGCAGGACCATTTCCGCCTGTCGCCCACGGTCACGCGTGCGGTGCTCGACGGCATCGCCACCCGCCTCGACGAGCGCCGCGAGCTCACGCGCTACCTGATCGGCCTGCTGATCTTCCTCGGCCTGCTCGGCACCTTCTGGGGCCTGCTGGAAACCATCGGCGCCGTCGCCGACGCGATCACGAATCTGCAAGTCGCCGGCGGCGATGCCATCCAGATGTTCGGCAAGCTCAAGGAAAGCATCGAGGGCCCGCTCAAGGGCATGGCGACGGCCTTCGGCGCCTCGCTGTTCGGCCTTTCCGGCTCGCTGGTGCTGGGCTTCCTCGAGCTGCAGGCGAGCCAGGCGCAGGGCCGCTTCCATATCGAGCTCGAGGAATGGCTGGCCGGCGCCACGCGGCTTTCGAGCAATGTGCAGGTCGAGGGCGAGCAGGGCGTGTCGGCCTATGTCGAGGCCCTGCTCGAACGCACCGCCGACGGCCTCGACGAGCTGACCCGCATGCTGCGGCGCACCGAGGAAGGCCGCGAAGCCGCGGCGGCGTCGAGCGCCGTCCTGGTCGAACGGCTGTCGTCCCTTGCCGAAGCGATGCGCGGCCAGCAGACCCTGCTGGCGCGCATGGCCGAACAGTCGATCGAACTGCGCGGCGCGATCAATCGCTTGGCGGAGCGCGCCCCGGATTCCGATCGCGAAGCGCTGATGACGCACCAGCGCGCCATCGAGTCCCACCTCGCCCGCCTCGTCGAGGAGAACGTGCGCAACCGCACGGCGCTCGCCGACGAGCTGCGCGGCGAGTTCAGGCTGCTCGCCCGCACCATCGCCTCGACGCGCGGCGTAGGCAGCCCGGCCAGCGAGAGCTGACCGCATGGCGGCCATTTCCCATCGCCGCGGCGGCTCTCCCGACTACACCTGGCCGGGATATGTCGATGCGCTCACCACGCTCCTGATGGTGATGATCTTCCTGCTGTCGCTGCTGAGCGTCGCGCAGTTCACGCTGTCCAGCGCGCTCAACAGCCGCGACAGCGCCATCGACCAGCTCGGCAAGCAGATCGGCGACCTTGCCAGCCAGCTGTCGATCGAGAAGAAGGCAACCTCGAGCCTGCAGAAGGACCTCGAACAGCTCACCCTGCAGCTTCGCCAGGAACGCAGCGAGCGCGACAAGCTCAATGCCGACCTTGCCGCGCAACGCCAGTCGGCCGATGCGCTCAAGATCGAGCGCGACCAGCTTACCGAGCGCCTGACCTCGATGATGGCCGAACGGGACAAGCTCTCGACGGCGCTGCAGGGGGCGGCCAAGGAGTCGGAGGCCAAAGCAGCCGACCTGCAGAAGGAGATCGAGCGCCAGCGCGTCGAGCTCACGCGGCTCGCCGCCTCGCTCGCCGCCGCGAACGACGAGAAGGGCAAGCTGTTCGGCGACCTCACCGAACAGGAGAAGCTGACAGCCGAGCAGAAGGCCGCCGTTGTGCGCCTCACCGCCGAGCTGGCCGGACTCAGGGACGAGCTGGCGCGCCTCAATACCGCGCTCGATGCCGCCGACGCCAAGGCCAAGGAACAGAACGCCCAGATCGTCGATCTCGGCCAGAAGCTCAATCGTGCGCTCGCCAGCAAGGTCGAGGAGCTGGCGCGCTATCGCTCCGAATTCTTCGGCAAGCTGCGCGAGGCGCTGGCCGGCCAGCGCGACGTGCAGATCGTGGGCGACCGCTTCGTCTTCCAGTCCGAGGTGCTGTTCCCCTCCGGCTCGGCTCAATTGCAGCCGGGCGGCGAGAAGCAGCTCGCCAGCGTCGCCCAGCGGCTGATGGAGATCGCCGCGCGCATTCCCAAGGACATCAATTGGGTGCTGCAGGTCGACGGCCATACCGACGACAAGCCGATCAACAACGTGATCTATCCGTCGAACTGGGAACTGTCCGCCGCGCGCGCGATCGCCGTGGTGAAATTCCTGCACAGCCAGGGCATTCCCAACGAGCGCCTGGTCGCCGCGGGTTACGGCGAGTACCAGCCATTGTCGACCATGGACACCGCCCGTAACCGGCGTATCGAGCTCAAGCTGACCAGTCGATAAAGTCTGTTTCGCTTGTATCGCGCGGTGTTGACAGCGCTGACCAACGCTGTCGCGAATGCTTCCCGACTCTTTCGGGAACGTAAGGACGATGTCCATCTTCCAACCGCGCCTGCGTAGCGCAGCTGCCACCACCTTACAGAAGCCCGAGTCGTTTCAGTTCCGCTGCCATTTCCGCCGGCATGTCCGCGGTGTCGCCGCTCGACAGGTCGGGCGGGATGCGCTCGGAGTCGAAGTACCGCCAGCCCTGGAAGGCCTTGCAGGTCCGCGGTGCGGTCGGGACGAGGGTACGCTTGACCTTGATTCGACAGTATTTCCTGCCGCTGTCCTTGTCGAAATCCTCCTCGAAGCCGACCAGCTCCTGGCGGCAGCGGATGACGCCGCGCACCACCCAGTAGAGCGAACCGCCGGCCAGCAGTTCGGCCGCCCGCCGCGGCGTGTTCCGGGTATAGACCCAGTGCGGCGACCGCGGACTCTGCCGGCGCTGCTTGCGCCGCGCCGCCTGGACCTTCTTCATATGCGCGAGGTCGTTGACGCCGACCGCCAGCTTGATCAAATGCAACGCCATCGTTCGCGCTTAGTACGCAAGGCGCCACCACTCAAGCGGCGCCTATCCACAGCACGTCCGACCGCGTGGTCTGCGCGCAACAGCGGTGGAAGATTTTCAACTCATCCGTCAGACTCCACAGTGTTTACACAATCTCAAGTATAGTGTTCGTCGCTTTCTGCGGGGGTACTCATGAATAGGTCGACGCTGACTGCCCTGGTCGTGGCTCTCATGCTGGGATCGGGTATCACGGGCTATCTCATCGGCAAGCCCGGCGACTCCGTCGATCAGGCGCCACCGCCCCCGCGAACGGCCGTCGCAGCCCCGCCGGCGGCTGCACCACCCGCTCCTCCGCCCGCGGCCCCCTCTGCCGCCCCGTCGGCGACCCCAACTCAGGCGCGATCCATGGCGCCCACGCCGGTCGCCCAGCCGGCTGCCGCTCCCAACGAACCCTTCGCCTATCGCCGCGTCGCCATCGACAGCAGCCGGCCCGAGGCCGAGGCGTGCCTAGCCTTCAACAAGCCGCTGGCGACCGGCGACGTCAAATATGCCGACTATGTGCGTATTACCCCGGACGTGAAGTCGGCGCTGCGCGTGGTCGACGACCGCCTCTGCATCGGCGGCCTCACCTACGGTCAGGATTACACCGTGCGGATGCTGGCGGGTTTCCCGGGCCGTGACGGCGCCAAGCTCAACGACGAAACGAAGGTCGACGTGGCGCTGGGCGCCCGCCCGGCGGTCGTCACCTTGCCGGGCAAGGGCTTCATCCTGCCGCGCGGCACGACGGTCGGCCTGCCGATCACCACCATCAACGTCTCCAAGGTCGGCATCGAGGTCTACCGCGTCAACGAGCGGGCGATCGACGGTTTCGCCGACGATCGCTACGACGCGAGCTTTCCCGGCTCCCAGCCGATCACCGAGTCGTGGTCTCTGCGCAGCTGGCTGAACGGCACGAACGGCGTCCGGCAGTGGCGCGGCACGATGGAAGTGCGCAGCCCGCCCAACCAGCCGGTGGTCACGGCCTTCCCGATCCGCGAGACGGTCAAGGATTGGAAACCTGGCGCCTATTTCGTGGTGGTGTACAACGCCGCCAAGCCGCCGTCGCGCAACTTCGACGATGACGACGACGATTCGTCCGGCGGCTCGGCGGCCGGCATGTGGGTGATGGACACCGACATCGCGCTGACCAGTTTCACCGGCCAGGACGGGCTCAATGTCTTCGCCCGCTCCCTGCAAAGCGCGCAGCCGCTGGCCGGCCTCGAGCTCGTGCTGCTGACGCGCGGCAACGAGCCGGTCGCCAAGGCGATCACCGCCGCCGACGGCCGTGTCAATTTCGCTCCCGGGTTGCTGAAGGGCCGCGGCGCGGCGGAAGCCTTCGCCGTGATGGCGTCGGACGCCAGCAAGCAGGAGTTCGCCCGCCTCGAGCTCACCAAGGCGGCGTTCGACTTTTCCGACCGCGGCATCTCCGGCCGCGACCAGCCCGGCCCGGTCGACGCCTTCCTCTACACCGAACGCGGCGTCTATCGCCCCGGCGAGAGCGTGCAGCTCATGGCCATGCTGCGCGACAACGGCGCCATCGCGCTCGCCAACATGCCGGTGACCCTGATCGTCAAGCGACCGGACGGCACCGAGTTCACGCGCTTCTCGCACGCCCCGCAGGCCTCGGGGGCGCTCTACCAGCAGATCGACCTGCCGAAATCCTCGCGGCGCGGCCGCTGGTCGGTGACCGCCCATATCGATCCCAAGGCCGCCCCGGTCGGCCGCGTCGAATTCTCGGTCGAGGATTTCGTGCCGGAGAAGCTCAAGGTCGAGCTCACGCCCGACCAGCCGATCCTGCATCCCGGCCAGGTCAACAGCTTTGCCGTGGCCGCCGACTTCCTCTACGGCGCGCCGGCGTCGGGCCTCACGGTCGAGGCCGACATGCGCGTCACCATCGACGATCAGCCGTTCGCCGACTTCGGCAAGTATTCGTTCGGATCGGAAACCGAGCGCAAGAAGTTCGAGCCGCCGTTCATCACCCTCACCGCGCCCGATACCGACCAGGCCGGCAAGTCGCGCCTCGAATGGGGCGGCGACCAGGTCAAGGACACGGTGTTGCCGCTGCGCGCCCAGCTCCAGGCCCGCGTGTTCGAGCCCGGCGGCGGCCGCGCCACGCGCGCCGACAAGACGGTGCCGCTGCGCACCCGCGACGTCTATCTCGGCATCCGTCCTACCTTCGAGGGCCGCTATGCCAGCGAGGGCGCGGTGACCGAGTTCGACATCGTGGCGGTCGATGCCGCCGGCAAGCAGGTCGCCCGGCCGGCAGTCGAGTACCGCATCGAGCGCATCGACTATAACTATCAGTGGTACCAGGTCGACGGCAAATGGCGCTGGCAGTCGACGCGGAACGAACGGCTGCTCACCAGCGATTCGATCGCGCTCAAGGCCGATCAGCCGACGCGCCTGTCGCGCCAGCTCGACTGGGGCGAATACAAGCTGACGATCGTCGACAACCAGAACCGCGCGCTCTCGAGCCTGTCGTTCTATGTCGGCTGGTATGGCGGCAGCGACGCCGAGGAGACGCCCGACACGCTGCGCGTGGCGAGCGACAAGCAGAACTACACGCCGGGCGAAAGTGCGCGTCTGCGCATCGAGCCGCCCTTCGCCGGCGAGGCGCTGGTCGCCATCGCCACCGACCGCATCGTCGCCACCTACCCCGTCCAGGTTCCCGCCGGCGGCACCACCTTCGAGGTGCCGATCAAGGCCGAATGGGGCGCCGGCGCCTACGCGCTGGTCACGGCCTGGCGGCCCCTCTCGACGCCGGCCGACCGCACGCCGACCCGCGCCATCGGCGCGGCGTGGCTCGGCATCGATCCTGGCCTGCGCACGCTCGGTATCGAGATCGGCGCGCCCGACAAGGTGACGCCGCGCCAGCGTATCGAGGTGCCCGTCAAGGTGACCAACCTGCAGAACGAGGAGGCGTTCGTCACCGTGGCCGCCGTCGACGAGGGCATCCTGCAGCTCACGCGTTTCAAGCTGCCCAATCCTGCCGACTACTACTTGGGCAAGCGCAAGCTGGGCATCGCCATGCGCGACGACTACGGCCGCCTGCTCGACGCCAATGTCGACGATCTCGGCCGCATCCGCACCGGCGGCGATTCGGGCGACATCGGCGGCCTCGACGTGGTGCCGACCCGTACCGTCGCCTTGTTCAGCGGACCGGTGAAGCTCGACGACAAGGGCGAGGCCAAGATCGCGCTCGATATCCCCGACTTCATCGGCCAGCTCAGGATCATGACCGTGGCCTACGCCAAGACGCGCGTCGGTTCGGCCGAGAAACGCATGTTCGTGCGCGACGCGGTGACCGCCGACGTCGTCCTGCCGCGCTTCCTGGCGCCCAACGACCGCGGCCGCGTGGCGCTGTCGCTGCACAATGTCGACGGCCAGGCCGGCGACTATCGCGTGACCCTGGAGGCGAGCGGTGCGGTCGCGCTCGACCGGCCGGTGGCCGAGACGCGCAAGCTGGCGGCGAACCAGCGCGAGCTCCTGACCTGGGATCTCAAGGCGGGCGACGCCGGCTTCGGCAAGGTCGCCGTCGCGGTCGAAGGGCCGGGCAACTTCGCGGTGCGCCGCGAATGGGACATCCAGGTCCGCTCGGCCCAGACGCCGACCGCGATCGACACCGTCTCGCAGCTCGATCCGCAGCGTGAGCTCATGATCGACCGCAACCTGACGGCCAGCTTCGCGCCCGGCACCGCGGTGGTGAGCGTGGCGCTGTCGCGCATTCCGGGCATCGACGTGCCCGGCCTGCTGCGCGCCCTCGACAAGTACCCCTTTGGCTGCATCGAGCAGACGACCAGCCGCGCCCTGGCCTTGCTTTACTACAACGACGTGGCGCTGCTGGGCTACGGATCGTCCGATCAGCGGATTCCCGATCGTGTGCAGGAAGCGGTCTATCGCGTCGTCGACATGCAGCTGCCCGACGGCTCGTTCGGCATGTGGGGACCCTACGCGCCGGCGGCGGAGTGGCTGCAGGGCTACGTGCTCGACTTCCTGCTGCGCGCCCGCGACCAGTCGATGGCGGTGCCTGCCGCCTCGCTGCAGCGCGGGCTCACCTGGCTCAACCGCAACGTCGAGAAGCTGCAGCCCAACGCACAGGCCTATGGCTGGTACGTGCTGGCCAAGGCCGGCCTCGCCGATCCCGGGCGGATCCGCTACTTCCAGGACACGAAGGGCGCCGACATCACGGGTGGTCTCGCCTGGGCGCAGCTCGCCGCCGCCCTGAACCATGTCGCCGAGCCTGGCCGCGCGCGGCTTGCCTTCGCGCAGGCCCGCCAGCATATCGACCAGCCCAGCCCCGGCGAATATTACGGCACGCCGCTGCGCAACCGCGCTGCGGTTCTGGCGCTGGCGACCGAAGCCGGCGGCCGTGAGGGGCTCGCCGAAGTCGTCAATGCGGTGCGCGAGCGGATGGTCGCCAGGATCGACCGGACGACGACCCAGGAGCAGGCCTGGTTGTTGCTGGCGGCGCGGGCGATGAGCGCCGGCGCTGAGCTCGCCTATTCGGTCGACGGCCAGCCGCAGAAGTCGGCGACTGAGCCGGTCGTGCTCAATCCCGACCAGGCCGCGATCGCGCGCGGCATGCGCGTGACCAACGACGGCGATCGGCCGGTATGGCTGCAGGTGACGGCGCGCGGCGTGCCAATCGATCCGCTGCCTGCCGCTTCGGAGGGTCTCAGCGTCCGGCGCCAGTTCCTGACGCTCACCGGCGAGCCCGCCAATCTCGCGCGGCTGCGCCAGAACGATCGGGTGATCGTGTCGATCGACGGCCGCAACGTCGATGGCGGCTACCACGAGGTGGCGCTGCTCGACCTGCTGCCGGCCGGCTTCGAGATCGAGACGGTGCTGAACGAGGATACAGTGAAGTCGTTCCCGTTCCTGGCGAAGCTCTCCGAGACGCGCATCGCCGAGGCGCGCGACGACCGCTTCTTCGCCTCGTTCAACCTCGGGCGGCGCAGCTATCGCAGCTGGTATGACGATCCGGCCGACAGCTTCACCAACGCCTTCCACGTCGCCTACATCGTACGCGCCGTGACGCCGGGCAGCTTCGTGCTGCCGTCGGTGAATGTCTCCGACATGTACGCGCCGCGCGTCTATGCCCGAAGCGGCATGGGCAGCGTCGCGATCGCTCCGAGGTAAGCGGATCGCGCTGACATGAACCTCCGGCGCCTCCTCGCCGTCGCAGCGCTCGCCGCCACCAGCCTGGCGGCGGGCGCCCTGGCGCTCGACCGGATCTTCCCGCCCGACCTCTCGCGCTACCACGAGCGGTCGAGCGAGACCGTCGACGCCAATGGCCGCCTGCTGCGCGCCTTCACGACGGCCGACGGCAAATGGCGGCTCAAGACCACGGTCGACGACGTCGATCCGGTCTATCTCGCCCTGCTAAAAGCCTACGAGGACCGCCGCTTCGACGATCACTGGGGCATCGACCCGCTGGCGGCGGTGCGCGCCGCCGGCCAATGGATGGCGCGCGGCCGCATCGTGTCGGGCGCCTCGACGATCTCCATGCAGGCCGCCCGCCTGCTCGAACCCCACCGATTCCAAGGGGGGCGACGCGGGATTTTGACCAAGGCGATCCAGTCGGCGCGCGCGCTGCAGCTCGAATGGCGCTACTCCAAGCGCGAGGTGCTGGCGATCTACCTGACCCTGGCGCCGATGGGCGGCAATCTCGAGGGCGTGCGGGCGGCCTCCTTCGCCTATTTCGGCAAGGAGCCGCGCCAGCTCTCCGCGGCCGAAGCGGCCCTGCTGGTCGCCATCCCGCAATCGCCCGAGCGCCGCCGGCCTGAGCGCGCCGGCAAGTCCGCCCAGGCCGCGCGCGATCGCGTGCTGGTGCGCGGGCTGGAGCACGGCATCATCGACCAGGTGCTGTTCGACAAGGCGGCCAGCCGGCCGGTGCCCGATCGACGGCTCGCCATGCCCATGCAGGCGCCGCACCTCGCGGCGTGGCTCGCCGGCCAGTCGCCCGGAGCGATCGTTCCCACGACCTTGCGCTTCGAATTGCAGGGCGCGCTCGGCCAGCTCGTGGCCGAGGAACGCGGCCAGTTCGCCGACCGGGCGCAGATCGCCCTGGTCGCGATCGACAATCGCACCGGCGGCGTCGTGGCCTGGCTGGGCGGCTCGGACTATTTCGGCCGCGCCGGCCAGGTCGATCTGGTGCGCTCCCGCCGCTCGCCCGGCTCGGCGCTGAAGCCATTGATCTACGCCATGGCCTTCGACGATCGGGTGCTGCATCCGGAGTCGCTGGTCGAGGACGTGCCGGTGCGCTTTCGCGACTGGCTGCCGCGCAACTTCGACCGCGAGCATGTCGGCGCCGTCACCGTGCGCCGCGCCCTGCAGCAATCGCTGAACGTGCCGGCCGTCCTGACCTTGGAGAAGGTGGGCCCGCAACGCTTCATCTCGACCCTGCGCAATGCCGGGGTCGCGCCCGGCCTGCCGCCGGGCGAGGCCGGGGCCACGCTGGGCGTGGCGCTGGGCAGCGCCACGGTCTCGCCGCTCGAGATGGCCGGGCTTTATGCCGGGCTCGCCAATGGCGGCAAGTTTGCGCCGCCGGTCGTGCGCCGCGACCGGCCGCGGCCTGAGCCGGTGCAGCTGATCGGCCCGACCGCCGCCTGGTATGTCGCCGATGTGCTGGCCGGCGCGCCGCTGCCCGAGGGCTTCGCGTCGCTGCCGGTGGCGATGCGCGATCGGCGGATCGCCTTCAAGACCGGCACCTCGGCCGGCTACCGCGATGCCTGGGCCGCGGGCTACAGCGCCAACTGGACCGTCGTGGTCTGGGTCGGTCATGCCGACGGCACGCCGCGGCCCGGCCAGCTCGGCCGCCTGGCGGCGCTGCCGGTCCTGTTCAAGGCTTTCAGTCGCCTGCCCGCCGAGGACAACCGCGCGCAGCCCGAACCCGCCGATGTGCTGCGCGTCGCCTCGTATCACGAGCTGCCGCTGCGCATGCGCACCCTGGGGCCGGTGGCCGATGGCCATGGCGCGCCGCGCATCGCCTATCCGCCGGCCGACGCCAGGATCGAGCTGGGCTCGCGCGAAGCCGTCCCGCTGTCCGCCCTGGGGGGCGAAGGCCGGCTGCGCTGGCTGGTCGACGGCCGCCCGCTCGACGGCACCCGCTGGGTCCCCGACGGACCCGGCACGGTCCGCGTGGCGGTGGTCGACGAGGCCGGCCACTCGAGCGCCGTCACGGTGCGCATCGTCGAGCGCCGCTGACGCTCCTGTCAGAGCGCCAGCGCAAACACCACCGAGGCCACCAGCAGCACGGCGAACGTCACGTTGATCGCACGGTTGGTGCGCGGCTCGCGGAAGAAGCGCGTGAGCACGGCGCCGGCCAGCAGCCAGGCGACGTTGACGGCCGTGATGATCACGAAGAGCACGGCCATCTTGACGGCGACGTCGAACACCAGCCGCTCGTGCATCAGCACGAAGCCGGAGAACAGCGCCGCCATGGCGGCATAGCCCTTGGGATTGACCAGCGACAGCAACAGCCCGCCCGCGAAGCTGGGCGCGCGTCGTTGCCCGCCATCGTCGGCCAGCGGCGGCGCCGTGGCGATGCGCCAGGCAAGATAGAGGAAATAGGCCGCAGCCAGCACGGTCACGACCGGCGTCGCGCCGGGCACGGCCAGCAGCAGGCCGACCAGCCCGCTCGCGACGATCGCCATCACCGCCACCATGCCGACGACGATGCCGGCAAGATAGGCGGCGCCGCGGCGTGCGCCGAAAGCGGCGCCGGTGGCGGTCAGGCTCAAGGTCGCCGGACCGGGGCTGCCGGCCAGGGCGATCGCTGCAAGGACGAAGCCGGGTAACGCTTCCACCGCCCCGATATGGCGGTGTACACCTCTCGCGTCTTGAACGTTCGTGCGTCGGCTCACCTCGGCATCAGGAATGCCGCAACCACCCGCAGGAACGCCGCCCGCTCGTCGGTCGTGTTCACCGCGAAGCGCTGCCAATCGCCCTTCGCCCGGAAATCAGCGAAGAGTCCTGCGGGATCCTCATGGAAATGAAGGACTGCCTTCGACTTGAAATAGAACACGCCGCGCGACTTCTCCTTCAGCCTGCCGTGCCGGCGCACCTTCGCCAGCAACGGTTCCAGCCGGTCGAGCGCGGGCGCCGTTGCGTGCTTCATGCCGCCACCTTGGCCTTCAGCGCCTGCGCCACCTTGGACGCCGGCTCGCGACCGAGCGCGGCGCAAATCTCGCGGCCGGCCCTGGCGATGGCGTCGAGGTCGACGCCGTGCTCGATGCCGAGGCCGTTCATCAGATAGATCACGTCCTCGGTGCCGACATTGCCCGAGGCGCCCTTGGCGTAGGGACAGCCGCCCAGGCCGGCAACGGCGGTATCGAACACGGCGATGCCGCGCTCCATCACCGCCATGATGTTGGCCAGCGACTGGCCGTAGGTGTCGTGGAAATGCGCCGCCAGCTTTTCGCGCGGCACCCTGGCCGCCACGGCATCGACCATGGCGACGCACTCGGCGGGCGTGCCGACGCCGATCGTGTCGCCCAGCGAGATCTCGTAGCAGCCCATGCGGAACAGTCGCTCCGACACGTCCGCCACCCTGGCCGGCGCCACCTTGCCGTCATACGGGCAGGCGATCACGGTCGAGACGTAGCCGCGGACCTTCATGCCGTGCTTCCGAGCCGCCTCCATCACCGGCGCGAAGCGCTCGAAGCTCTCGTCGATCGAGCAGTTGGTGTTCTTGCGGCAGAACGCCTCCGAGGCCGCGGTGAACACCGCGATCTCCTCGCACCTGGCCTCGATGGCGCCGTTCATGCCCTGCTTGTTGGGCACCAGCACGGGATAGCCGACGCCCGGCTTGCGCCGGATGCGCGCCATCACCTGATCGGTGTTGGCCATCTGCGGTACCCATTTGGGCGACACGAAGCTGCCGGCTTCGACGGCCGAATGGCCGGCCGCCGACAGCGCGTCGATCAGCGTCACCTTGGCGTCGACGGGAACCGGCCTGGCCTCGTTCTGCAGGCCGTCGCGCGGACCCACCTCGACCAGTCGCACCTTCTTCGGATGGTTCATGTTTCCGCCCCTAGGCCAGCGTCGGCCGAAGCTTGCCGGCGCGGCCGAGGATGACCGTAACCGCCGCCAGCGCCAAGACTGTAAGGCCGATCAGCAGGGTTGCAACGGCGGTGATGGTCGGATTGACCTCGAGGACGAGCTCGTTGAACATCCTTTTCGGCACGGTTTCGTAGCGGCCGGCGATGAACGACGTCACGATCACCTCGTCGAAACTGCCGATGAAGGCGAAGATCCAGGCCGCGAAGACGCTGGGCGCCAGGTTGGGCAGCACGACCTTGGCGACGGTATAGCTCCACGACGCGCCCAGGCTCCACGCCACCTGCTCGATGCGCAGGTCGAATTCGCGGATGGCCACGCCCATCACCATCATGACCAGCGGCACGTTGAGGACGGTGTGCGCCACGACCAGGCCGATGAAGGAGCCCAGCAGGCCGACCTTGGCGAGCCCGAGATAGAGCGCGATCGCTGCGATGATGGTGGGCACGATCAGCGGCGCCATGAAGTTGCCCTCCGCCCAGTCGCGCCCGGCGAACGACCCGCGTCGCAAGCCATAGGCGGCCAGGCTGCCCAGCACGAGGGCGGCGATCGAGGACAGGGACGCCAGCGCGGCCGACGTCCACATGGCGTCCATCCAGCGCGGATCGCCGAAGAACGCCGCGTACCAGCGCAACGAAAAGCCCGGCGGCGGGAAGGTGAGCGCCCGCGCCGAGGAGAATGACATCGGCACGACGATCAGCAGCGGCACCGTCAGGAAGACGAGACCGAAGACGCCGACGGCCGCCAGGGCGCGGCGGCTCCAGGGCGAACCGCCCGTCATGCCCGTCGCCTCATAGCGACGCCGTGCGATCGAGCCGTCGATAGGCGGCGAAGATCAGCAGCGACACCACCAGCAGGATGGTGGAAATCGCCGAGGCCTGTTCCCAGCGCGGGATCTGGTTGATCAGCGTATCGAGCAGGTTCGAGATCATCGGCACGCGGCCGCCGCCCAGGATCGCCGGCGTGATGTAGAAGCCCAGGCAAAGGATGAAGACCAGCAGCGTGCCGGCCGCCAGCGCCGGCAGGGTGAGCGGGAAATAAACCTTCCAGAAAATGGTGCGGGGCGGCGCGCCCAGCGAGGCGGCCGCCTGCAGCAGGCGGTCGTCGATGCGGATCATGGCGGCGAACAGCGGCAGGACCAGGAACGGCAGCAGCACGTTGGCCATGCCGATGGTGACGCCGAGCTCGTTGTAGAGGAACTGCACGGGCTGCTCGGTGAGGCCGCTCCACTGCAGGGCGCGGTTCACCAGACCGGCATTGCCCAGCACCACGATCCAGGAATAGGTGCGCACGAGGATGCTGACCCAGAAGGGCAGCACGACCAGGGCGATGGCGACGAGCCGGGCGCGGTTCTGCAGGCCGCGCATCCAGTGCGCCAGCGGATAGCCGATCAGCACGTTGGCCAGGGTCGCGATCAGCGCGATGCGCATGGTGTTGCCCAGCACGCGCAGATAGACCGGCGCCTCGAGCAGGCCCTGGTAGTGCTCGAGCGTGAAGCCCTGCCCTTTGTCCCAAAAGGCGAGGCCCAGCATGTAGGCAATCGGCGCGTTGAAAGCGACGACCATCAGCACCAGAAGCGGTGCGACGAAGCCGAAGCCCGTGGAACGCTCTTGACGGTTCATGGCGGCAAGACTGTCATCCCGAGGCCGCAGGCCGAGGGACCTTTGAAGCGCGAGAAAAGGTCCCTCGCTGCGCTCGGGATGACAGCATTTCCCTTACAGGCTGAGCTTGAAGGCTTCCCACTTCTTGTTCACGGCCTCGCCGTTCTCGGCCCACCATTCGGCGTTCTCGAAGTACTGCACGGCCTTGTTCTGCTTGCTGGTCGGGAACTGCCAGAGCTTGTCCTTGGGCAGCAGCGCGTCGAGATCGGGGCTGGGGCCGGTGTAGGAGATCACCCCTGCGGCCTTGGCCTGGTTCTCGGGCAGCGACATCTCGTGCATGAGCTTGTAGGCCGCCGCCTTGTCCTCCGGCTTGGAGCCCTTGACGATGCCGAAGAAGGAGAGGTCCGCCTTGCCGCCCGCGAAGTTGAGGCCGAAAGCCGGATCGCCGACGACCCTGCCCGACCAGCAGATCGAGTACTGCACCTCGTTGTCCTTCATGAGCTGCGGCGGCTGGGCACCCGCCTTCCACCACACCGCGACCTCCTTCTTGATCTCGTCCAGCTTCTTGAAGGCGGTGTCGACGTCGAGCGGGAACAGCTTGTCGATCGGCACGCCGGTCGCCTGCACGGCGAACGGCAGGCAGTAGTGCGGATAGTCGGGCAGGCAGCGCTTGCCCGGGAACGCCTTGATGTCGAAGAACTCGGTGAAGTTCTTCGGCTCCTTCGCGCCGGCGCGCCACGCCATGATGGTGGAGAAATACTGGTAGCCGAAGCCATACTCGGCCTTGGCCTCGGGAAACATCGCCGCGGGATTGACCGCGGCCCAATCGATCGGTTCGATCAGGCCGAGCTTCTTGGCCTGCAGCACGACACCCGAGCCCAGCTCGAACATCGTAGCGCTGGTCTGGCCGCTCTCGACCAGTGCGCGCAGCCTGCCGAGCGAGCTCGGGCTTTCGCGCACGACAGTGATGCCGGTCTTGGCCTTGAGCGGGTCGATGTAGCCGACCTGGATCGAATCGCCGGACAGCCCGCCCGATTCGATCATGCGGATTTCCTTCGATTGCGCCCGCGCCCCGCCGGCCGCCAGGATGCTGAAAGCCGGCAAGCTCGCCGCCGCTCCCACGAAAGTACGTCTCTTCATCTAAAACCCCCTTCTGTTTAAACCGGCCATATGTCGGCCGCCTCCCACGACACGGCGACGCGCTCGCCGGTGGCGAAGGCGCGCCCGACGAACGGAACCGCGGCGACCATCGGCGCGCCGGCGGCGCCATTCTCCAGGGCCAGATGATAACGCACCATCTGGCCGAGATAGATCGCCTCGACGACGCGCGCCGTCTTGGCCGCCGTGCCGATGGCGCCGATGCGCACCCGCTCCGGCCGCACCAGGCCGGTGCGGCCATCCTCGAGTCCGACGAAATTGGCGATGCCCAGGAACTCCGCGACGAAGCGGTTGGCCGGCTTGAGATAGGCCTCGGCCGGCGCCGCCACCTGCTGGGTGCGGCCCTTGTCGAGCACCATGATGCGATCGGACAGCGACAGGGCTTCTTCTTGGTCGTGCGTGACCAGGATCGTGGTCACGCCCAGGGTGCGCTGCAGCTGCTTCAGCTCGACCTGCAGCTCCTCGCGCAGCTTGCGGTCGAGCGCGCCCAGCGGCTCGTCGAGCAGCAGGATGTCGGGCTTGAAGACGATGGCGCGGGCGAGCGCCACCCTCTGCTGCTGGCCGCCCGAGAGCTGCGACGGCCGGCGGTCTTCGAGGCCTTCCAGGCGCACCAGCTTCAACGCGTCGAGCGCCTGGCTGCGCGCCACAGCACCACCGATCTTGCGGACGCCGAGCGGAAACAGCACGTTCTCCAGCACGGTCATGTGCGGGAACAGCGCGTAGGACTGGAACACCAGCCCGATATTGCGCTCCTGTGCCGGCGCATCGGTGACGTCGCGGCCGCCGATGAAGATGCGGCCCGCTGTCGGCCGGTTGAGGCCGGCGATCAGCGACAGCAACGTGGTCTTGCCCGAACCGCTCGGCCCCAGAATGGTGACGAACTCGCCCTGCGCGACCGCGAGGTCGACGTCGTCGGCCGCCGCGACCGGGCCGTAGCGCTTGCTGACGCCCTCGAGGCGGATATCGCTCACGTGAGCGCTGCCATGGCGCGATCGGCGGCCGCCAGGGTCTCTTCGATGATGGCGTCGTCGTGCGCGGTCGAAAGAAACCAGGTCGTCCGCTGGTTGACCCGGATACCCTGCTCCTGCAGCGCCACATGAAACGCCAGCGCCATGTCGCGATCGCAGGCGGCCGAATCGCGGTAATTCTCCGGCGCCGCCGCCTTTGTGAAGAATGTCTGGAAGATCGCGGGCAGGCCCTGCACCAGCACCGGCAGCTTGTGCTTGGCGCCGAGCGCCGCGAGGCCCTGCATCAGCCGCGTGCCGCGTTGCTCGAGGTCGCGATAGACCGCGCCATCGTCCCGCTCGAGCTCGTCGAGCGCGGCCAGAGCTGCCGCCATGCTCTGGACGTTGCCGTTGTAGGTGCCGCCATGCATCACGCCCTTGTCGAGCAGCGTGTCCATGACATCGCGGCGGCCTGCGACCATCGCCATCGGAAAGCCCGCGGCGACCGCCTTGGCGTAGATCGCGAGATCCGCCGTGACGCCGAAACGGTGCTGGGCGCCGCGCAAGCCGACCCGGAAGCCGGTGATGACCTCGTCGCAGATGAACAACGCACCCTGGGCCCGGCAGAGATCGCGCACGCCTGAGAGATAGCCTTCGTGCGGCGCGATCGCGCCGCCATTCACCATCATCGGTTCCATGATGACGGCGGCAATCTCGCCGGGATGATGCGCGAAGGCGGCGGCGAGCGCGTCGAGATCGTTCCAGACCGCGACCACGACATCGTCGAGCACGCTTTTCGGCATGCCCGGCGAGCCGGCGACCGGAACCGGCGCTTCGGCCGGCCCCGCCTCATTGAGCGGCGGGCGTGCACTGATATAGGCCTGGTCGCTCCAGCCGTGATAGTGGCCTTCGAACTTCACGATCCTGGTGCGGCCGGTGAAAGCCCGGGCAAGCCGCATGGCCATCAGCACCGCCTCGGTGCCGGACGTGGCAAAGCGCACGACCTCGGCGCCCGGCAGCAGGCCGCAGAGCCGTTCGGCAAGCTCGGTCTCGCGCCGGTGCTGGCCGGCATAGACCTGGCCCTGCGCGAGCGACCGCTGGACCGCGTCGATCACCGGCTTGGGCGCATGGCCCAGGATGGCCGGGCCGTTGCCCAGCACGTAATCGATGTGGACGTTGCCATCGACGTCGTAAAGCCGGGCGCCCTCGCCCCGTTCGAAGAACAGCGGCACCGGCGTGCTGGCGTAGCGCACGTTGCTGCTGACTCCGCCGGCCAGGTGCTTCCTGGTCCGCTCATAGAAGGCGATCGACTTGGCGTAGCTGCGCATGGGCCCCATCCAGCAAAAACAATGCCTAGCGCCCGGTGCTTCGTCCATACTGACGGCCGCTTTCGATATGCTAGTTTGCGTCGCAAGGAGGATTTGATGGCCCAGCAACTCAGCAACCAACGCATCGCCTGGTTCAACGGCAAGTTCATGCCCGAGAACCAAGTCATGATTCCCTTCCGCGACCGCAGCTGGAAATACGGCGACGGCGCTTTCGACATGACGCGCACCTTCGAGGGCCAGCCCTTCCGCCTGAAGGAGCATATCGATCGCTTCTACCGCTCGCTGCGCTACCTGCAGATCGATCCCGGCATCGGGCCGAAGGAGATGGTGGCCAACAGTGAGGAAGTGGTGGCGCGCAACGAGCACCTGCGCCCGGCAATCGGCGACTGGTGGGTCGGCCAGCGGGTCAGCCGCGGCGTCGACGCCGTGGGCGACGAGGGCTGGGACCATACCGGCCCCAATGTCGTGATCGAGGTGCTGCCGCTGCCGCTCGCCAAACGCGCCCACCTCTATCGCGACGGCGCGCAGGTCATCACCACGACGGTGCGGCGCACCGCGCCCTCGATGCTGAGCCCACGCGCCAAGACGCACAACTATCTCAACATGATCATGGCCGAGAAGCCGGTGAAGGCGCTCGCGCCCGACGCCTGGGCGATCCTGCTCGACGAGAACGGCAACCTGGCCGAGGGGCTGGGCAGCAACATCTTCATCGTGCGCGAGGGCGAGCTCTTCACGCCGTCGGAACGCTACGTGCTGCCGGGCGTCAGCCGGCAGATGACCATCGACATGGCCAAGCAGCTCGGCATCGCCTGCACTGCCGGCGACATCGACCTGTTCGATGCGGCCAACGCCGAGGAAATGTTCCTGACCTCGACCAGCCTCTGCATCCTGCCGGTGAAAAGCTTCAACGGCGGCCCGGTCGCCGACGGCAAGACGCCGGGTCCGATCACGAAAAAGTTGATCGACGCCTACTCCAAGAGTGTCGGCTGCGACTTCGTCGGGCAGTACCTGAAGTTCCTGCAGTAGGGCCGGCGGCGCTCGGCCAGCTCTCCGGCGGCGGGGAACAACAACATTGCTAAGCTCTGTCAAGGGACAAGACGGCAACCGATCTCCCCCAGGGGCGGTCGGGGGACTTACTTCAGCCGCTTTTGAGCGTAGACTTTCGCTGTGGCAGATCGCGGCTCTTCGTGGCCGGCGAACTGGACTGGACGTCAATGCCACGACTGGCTGCCACGGGCTTATCGGCACGACGAGGCCGCGCTCTTCGAACTTTTGTTCGGGAGGAAGCATCATGGCCACGCAACCCCATGTCAGGAACCCCATCGAATGGGGATGGGAGACCATCAAGGAGACGGGACACGCCCTCGGATCGGCCGCCAATACGATGGACGGCGCCTGGGAGGCGCACGACCTGGCACCGCCGGTCGTCCGCAAGATCGGCATCGCCGACCTCAAACACGCCCTGGCGGAAGGCGCCCGGGATTTCGAGGCCTGCCGGACGGACGTCATCTTCCTCTGCCTGCTCTATCCCATCGCCGGCATCATCATCTCGCGGGTGGCTTTCAACTATGGCCTGCTGCCGCTGATCTTCCCGCTGATCGCCGGCTTCGCGCTGATCGCGCCGCTGTTCGGCGTCGGCCTCTACGAGATGAGCCGGCGGCGCGAGCAGGGCGTCGCCATCGGCTGGGCGGATGCCTTCGCCGTGTTGAGCTCGCCCGCCATCGGCTCGGTCGTGGTGATGGGCCTGCTGCTGCTGGCGCTGTTCGCGCTGTGGCTGTTCGCCGCCAGCTTCATCTATACCCTGACGCTCGGACCGGACCTGCCGATCTCGGCGACCAACTTCGCCCGCGACGTGCTCACGACGCCGCAGGGTTGGACGATGATCGTCGTCGGCATGGGCGTCGGTTTCCTGTTCGCGCTGGTGGTGCTGGTGATCAGCGTGGTGTCGTTCCCGCTCCTGCTCGATCGCAATGTCGGCGTCTATTGCGCCGCGGCGACGTCGCTGAAGGCCGTGCGCATGAATCCCGGGCCGATGGCGGTCTGGGGATTGATCATCGCCGCGGGCCTTGTCATCGGCACGATCCCGCTTCTGGTCGGCCTCGCCATCGTCCTGCCCATCCTCGGGCACGCCACCTGGCATCTCTACCGCAAGGTGGTGACGTACTGACTTCGGCGCCGTCCTACCTGACGGCGAAGGAGACGGCGGCCTTGTCGTAGTCGCCCGAGCCCATGCGGCCTTCGGCGAAGATCTCGTGCTGGGCAATCCAGTTGAAGGATTGCTCGAACACCTCCTTCGAGTAGGTCTCGAAGACGATGCGCTCGCCGGGGCCCCAGCGCCGCGTGTCCATCATGGCGTGATAGCGCTCGGGAAATTCATTCCTGTAGTAGCGCGTATAGAGTTCCGGACGCAGGTCGATGTCGCGCTGGGCGCGCTTCAGGGCGCTGAAATAGCGCCGGACGTCCTCGGGATCGGGCGAGCCGTTGATCATGGCGGCGATCATGAAGGTGGTGTCGATCACCTTGCGGAAGCCGAGCTGCTCGACGAGGTAATAGGGACCGCTGAACAGCGCCGCCGCCCGGCTCCTGCCCTCGATCAGGAGCTCGAGGCGGCGAAACAGCATGCCGTCCTCGAAGTTGAGATTGATCTCGCCGGCCGGGAGATACTGCTCCAGCGCCTGGATCGTCGAATAGTGGCTGCCGGACTGGAAGCCGACCGAGATCGGCACCCCGGCAAGGTCGGCCGGCGTGCGGATGGGCGAATCGGCAGGAACGAAAATGCCCGATGGCGCCACCGAATAGGCGTCGGCATAGAGCCTGGCATGGCCGTTCGAGGCCGCCACGTTCACGGTCCAATGGCAGGCGCAGCTCACGTCGGCTTCGCGGCCCTGTTCGATGCTCTGGAAGGCGCCTTTCGCGCCCTTGTTGTGGTGCTGGCCGCCGCTCGAGCGGATCAGCTCGCGGAACTCGTAGTCGAGGCCCTCGGCGCGGAAATATCCCTTCTCCTCGGCCACCCACTCCTGCAAGCGAAAGTGCGGCTCGACGATGAATTTGCCCATACGGCTTCCTCCCGCGCGTGGAGGCCGCTTTTATCAGCTTGCCTCGAACTCCACTAGCTCCGCGCCCTCGGTGGCCGCCATCACCCTGATATCGCGAGGTGGTAGTCAGGGTCGGCGTGGCCGGCTAGAATATGACCAGTTTTCTGGTCATGAGAAAAACCTATGGTTACCGTGAACCTTGCCCAAGCGAAAGCCAGCCTTAGCGAGCTCATCGACAAGGTCGAGAGCGGCGAAGGCGTGATCATCACCCGCCATGGCAAGCCCGTAGCGCGACTGTCCCCGATCGAGCAGCCCAAAAAGCCGGTTCGCTCGCTTGCCGCCTTCCGCGCCACCGTGCCGCGCTGGGGGACGTCCAGCGCCAAGCTGCTGCGTCAGATGCGGGACGAACAGCACTGATGCTGTATTTCGATACGAGTTTCCTCACCCCGCTCGTTCGGCAGGAGGCGACAAGCGCACAGGTCGAACGCTTCGTCGGAACCCTTCCCGCAGGGGAACTGACGATCAGTCATTGGACAAAGGTGGAATTCTCTTCGCTGCTCGCGCGCCATGTCCGAATGGGCGGCTTGACTGCCGAGGCAGCCAAGACCGTGGGCTCGGGCTTCGATACGATGGTCGATGAGTCTTTCGTCGTTCTCCTGCCCGAGGCCGACGACTTCGGCCTTGCTCGGGAATATCTCAGCCATTATCGAACTGGGCTGCGGGCTGGCGATGCCTTGCATCTAGCCATCGGCGCGAATCGGCGCATGGACACCATCTTCAGCCTCGATAAGACGTTCCTGAAGGCCGGCAACATGTTGGGATTGCCAGTCAGCCGCGGCGTATAGCTAATTTCTTCAGCTTGCCTCGAACTCCACTAGCTCCGCGCCTTCGGCCACCTGTTCGCCGACGGCATAGCGCACGCTCTTGACCGTGCCGTCGGCGGGAGCGGTCAGCGTGTGCTCTATCTTCATGGCTTCGAGCACCAGCAACGGCTGGCCCTTGCTCACCGTGTCGCCGGGCTTGACCCGGAGATCGATGATCTTGCCCGGCAGCGGCGCGCGCACGGCAGCTTCTGCAGCGCCAGCTGCCTCGTATTGCGTGACATCGAGCGGATCGACCAGGCGCAGCCGCCGGCTCGCACCGTCGGCGAACACGGTGTAGTCGATGCCGTCGGCCGTCTGCCGGCGCACCACCGTGGCCGTGAACGTGTCGTCACCCAGACCAATGAGCAGCCTGCCATCGTCGGCGCGCTGCACGCTGGCCTCAAGATCACCGCCCGGCAGCTCCAGGCCGATGCCGCCGTCGCGCCGGCGGCGGGCGATCACCGTCGCCTCGCGATCGCCGTCCTTCCAGTGCACCGCGTCATGGCCCTCATCGAGCAGCCGGAAGGCGCCCTGCCCATTCCACGGCGACCACGGATCGCCGGAAGAGCGTGCGGCAGCGTCGGCGGCGTCCTGCCATTCGACCAGGCGCGCCAACGTGGCGATGGCGAAGATGCGGTCGCCTGCGGCGGCCGGCTTGGCAAAGAGCTCGTCGCGATGGCGCTCGATGAAGCCGGTGTCGATCTCGCCGCCAACGAAGGCCGGATGCGAACACAGCGCCTTCAGGAGCGCGGCATTGGTGGTGACGCCCACCACCTCGGTCTCGCCCATCAGCGCCGCCATGCGGCGCATCGCCGAGGCGCGGTCGCGGTCATGGACGATGACCTTGGCGATCATCGGATCGTAGAACGGGGTCACCGTGTCGCCCTGACGGACGCCGGTGTCGACACGCACGTGCGGGCCCTCCTGCGGCAGCCGCAGATGCACCAGCGTCCCGGTCGACGGCAGGAAGTTGCGGGCCGGGTCCTCGGCATAGAGCCGGACCTCGACGGCGTGGCCGTCGATGCGAAGCTGGTCCTGGGCGAGCGGCATCTTCCCGCCGGCCGCCACGACGAGCTGCCATTCGACCAGGTCCTGGCCGGTGATCGCCTCGGTGACAGGGTGCTCGACCTGCAGGCGGGTGTTCATCTCCATGAAGAAGAAGGTGCCCGCCTGGTCGGCGATGAACTCGACCGTACCGGCGCCCTGGTAGCCGATGGCCCGGGCGGCGGCGACCGCCGCCTCGCCCATCGCCTTGCGCCGTGCCGGGTCCATGGCGGGCGCCGGCGCTTCCTCGATCACCTTCTGGTGGCGACGCTGGATCGAGCAATCGCGCTCGAACAGGTAGAGGCAGCCGCCGTGGGAATCGGCGAAAACCTGGATCTCGATATGGCGCGGCCGCGTCAGGTACTTCTCGACCAGCACGTGATCGTCGGCAAACGAGGCCTTGGCCTCGCGCTGGGCGCCGGCCAGCGCGTCGGCGAATTTGTCGGCGCTCTCGACCACCCGCATGCCCTTGCCGCCGCCGCCGGCCGACGCCTTGATCAGCACGGGAAAGCCGATGCGGGCCGCCTCCCGCGCGAGCAGTTCGGCCGACTGGTCGTCGCCGTGATAGCCCGGCACCAGCGGCACCCTGGCCTTTTCCATGATCTTCTTGGCTTCGCTCTTGGAGCCCATGGCGCGGATGGCGGCGGGCGGCGGGCCGATGAAGACCAGCCCGGCCTTGGCGCAGGCCTCGGCGAAGCCGGCATTCTCGGACAGGAAGCCGTAGCCCGGGTGAATCGCCCCGGCGCCGGTGCGCCTGGCCGCGGCGATGATCTTGTCGGCGACCAGATAGCTCTCGCGCGCCGGCGAGCCGCCGATGTGGATGGCTTCGTCGGCCATCGCGACGTGGCGCGCCAGGCGGTCGGCGTCGGAATAGACCGCGACGGTCTTGATGCCCAGCCGCCGCGCCGTCTTGATGACCCGGCAGGCGATCTCGCCGCGGTTGGCGATCAGGATCTTGGCGAACATCAGGGCGCCCACCGGGGCTTGCGCTTGTCGAGGAACGCGCTCATGCCCTCGAGCGCCTCCTCGGTGACGCACTGGTTGGCGACATGCTCACCCAAGATGTCAGCCACGTCGGTGTCGTGCGGCAGGGCATCGATTTCGGTGATGAGCTTCTTCACCGTGGTCTGGACCGACGGCGCGCCGAGCTTCAATTCGCCGGCCAGCGCCCGCACCGTTGCATCGAGCGCGCCGGCCTCGACGACTTGGTCGACCAGGCCGATCCTGAGCGCCGTCGCGGCATCGAACATGCCGCCATGCATCATGAGCTGGCGCGCCATCCGCGGACCCACCGCCTCGATCAGCACCGGGATGGCGATTCCGGCCAGCAGGCCGTTGCGTACCGAGGTCAGTCCGAACCGCGCCGGGGACGCGGCGATGGCGAAGTCACAGGCCAGCATCAGGCCGATGCCGCCGCCCACCGCGGCGCCGTGGACGCGGGCGATCGAGGGCTTGGGGAAATCGTAGATCGCCTGCACCGCGCCCATCATGGCGTCGGCGCCGACCCGGCGGGTGATGGCGTCGAGGTTGGGCCAGGTCAGCACCCAATTGAAGTCGCCGCCGGCCGAGAAGCTCCGGCCGGCGCCGCCCAGCACCATCACCCGGACGGCGGGGTCGGCGGCGAACAGGGCGGTCGCCTCGACGATGGCGCGCGCGTCGTCGGCATCGAAGGCGTTCATCGCTTCCGGCCGGTTGAGGGTCAGGGTCGCCACGCCGTCGTCGACGCGCGTCAATACGGTGGAGGTCATGGCCATCACATCCGGAAGACGCCGAACTTCGTCGGACCGATCGGCTGGTTCATCGACGCCGACAAGGCGAGCGCCAGCGCCATGCGCGTGTCGACCGGATCGAGGATGCCGTCGTCCCACAGCCGCGCCGTGGCGTAATAGGGATGGCCCTCGCGGTCGTACTGCTCGCGGATCGGCTGCTTGAAGGCGTCTTCCTCTTCCTTCGACCAGGCGGCGCCCCGCGCCTCGATATTGTCGCGCCGCACGGTGGCGAGCACGCTCGCCGCCTGCTCGCCGCCCATCACCGAGATGCGCGCGCTGGGCCACATCCACAGGAAGCGCGGTCCATAGGCGCGGCCGCACATGCCGTAGTTGCCCGCGCCGTAGCTGCCGCCGACGATCACGGTGAATTTCGGCACGCCGACCGTCGAGACCGCGGTCACCATCTTGGCGCCGTCGCGGGCGATGCCGCCCGCCTCGTATTTGCGGCCGACCATGAAGCCCGTGATGTTCTGCAGGAAGAGCAGCGGAATGCCGCGCTGGCCGCACAGCTCGATGAAGTGCGAGGCCTTGAGCGCCGATTCGTTGAACAGGATGCCGTTGTTGGCGACGATGCCGATCGGGTAGCCCCAGATGCGGGCGAAGCCGGTGACGATGGTCGTGCCGTAGAGGTGCTTGAACTCGTCGAGCTCGCTGCCGTCGACCAGCCGGGCGATGACCTCGCGCATGTCGTAGGGCGTGCGGCTGTCGGGCGGCACGACGCCGTAAAGCTCCTCGGCGGCGTATTTCGGCTCGCGCGGCTCGACGAGCGATGCCGACGGCGATTTCTTCCAGTTGAGGTTGGCCACGATGCGCCGCGCCATGCCGAGCGCATGGCTGTCGTTCTGGGCATAGTGATCGGCCACGCCCGAGGTCCGGGCATGGACATCGGCGCCGCCCAGCTCCTCGGCGCTCACGATCTCGCCGATGGCAGCCTTCACCAGCGGCGGACCGGCCAGGAAGATCGTGCCCTGCTTGCGCACGATGACCGTCTCGTCGCTCATCGCCGGCACATAGGCGCCGCCCGCCGTGCACGAGCCCATGACCACGGCAATCTGCGGGATGCCTTGCGCCGACATGTTGGCCTGGTTGTAGAAGATGCGGCCGAAATGGTTCTTGTCGGGAAACACTTCGGGCCATTGCGGCAGGTTGGCGCCGCCGGAATCCACGAGATAGATGCAGGGAAGCCGGTTCTCCATCGCCACTTCCTGGGCGCGGAGATGCTTCTTCACCGTCATCGGATAATAGGTGCCGCCCTTCACCGTGGCGTCGTTGCAGACGATCACGCATTCGACGCCGCTCACCCGGCCGACGCCGGTGATCACGCCCGAACCCGGCGCCTCGTTGTCGTACATGTCGAGCGCAGCCAGCGGCGACAGTTCGAGGAAGGGCGAGCCGGGATCGAGCAGCGCGCGCACCCGCTCGCGCGGCAGCAGCTTGCCGCGCGCGACGTGGCGCTTGCGCGACTCCGCGCCGCCGCCCAGCCGCACCTGCTCGGTACGGCGGCGCAGGTCGTCGACCAGGCCGCGCATGGCCTCGGCATTGCGCTTGAAGATGTCGGAGCGGGTGTCGACTTGCGAGGAGAGGATCGTCATGTCCGGGCCAAACTGCCCCGAGGATGCGACTCGTGCAAGGCCGGCAACTTCTCGAGCAACCAAATCGCCTCATCCTGAGGAGGCGCGCAGCCGTCTCGAAGGATGGGCAAAGGACGCGGTCTGTGGCCCACCCTTCGAGACGCGGCCCTTTGGGCCGCCCCTTAGGGTGAGCTCTATTTCGATACGAAAACTCTAGGGCAGTCGCGAAAGCGTGCGCCAGGAGACGCTTTGGGCGATGAAGGCGCGTTGGTTGGCCAGCGCGGCGGCAAAATCCGGGTCGTGATCGGCCTGTTCCCTGATCACGATATCGGCGTTGCTGCGAAATGCCTTCATGATCTCGGGCGACCATTGCTTGACGACCACGCCCGACGCCTTGAGCTTCTCCAGCGCCAGCCCCTGCATGTGCGGCGAGCGGCTCAGCATCCAGGCGATGTTGGCGCGACAGGCCGTTTCGATCTGCGCGCGCATGGTCGCCGGCAAGGCCTCCCACTTGTCGTGGCGCATCAGGAAGTCGAGCACCGCGGACGGTTGCTGCCAGCCCGGCACGTAGTACGGCAGGCCAAGCTTGTCGAAACCGAGCGCGGCGTCGATGGCCGGCGTCGACATCTCGCCGCCGTCCACCTTGCCCTGCTGGAGCTGGTAGAAGAATTCGCCGGGCGGAAGCGGCACCAGGGTGGCGCCCATCCGCGACACGATCTCGCCGGCGTAGCGCCCGAAGCGAAGGCGCTGGCCCTTGAAGTCTTCCACGGTGTTGAGATCGCTGCGGAACCAGCCGCCGCCCTTGCCGCCCTGAATGCCGCAGGGAATACCCGTGACACCGAGCTTCTCATAGGCCTCGCGATGGATGCGGCTGCCGTCACCCTCGAGCATCCAGGACGTCATGTCCTCGGGTCCGGGGCCGAACGGTATTGTCGCGAACACGCCGAAGACCGGCGCCTTGGCGGCCGCATAGCCCGACCAGGTGAAGGCGGCTTCGAGGTCGCCCGCGACCACGGCGTCGAGCATGTCGGCGGTTGGCGCCATGCGGCCCGGCTCGATGATCTTGATGGCCAGCGCGCCGCCGGACATGTGTTTCACGGTGCGCGTGAAGACCCGGACGCCCTCGCCGGAACCCGGCAAAGCCGGATTGAAGGCGGTCTGCATGGCGATGATGCGACCGGGCGCGGGCCCGAGATCGGCCGGCTTGTCGGCGGACTTAGCCTTGTCCCCGGCGGCAGCAATACTCGTCGCCACCAGCGCTGCTGCGGCGATCGTTAGGGCGATCCACTTCTTACGGCGCACGACCGACCATCCGTCGCCCGAGCTCCCCCTGTCCCCAAACCGCTTTTGCGGCCTTTTTCACACCGGCTGATGTTTGCACGGGGCCGGCGCGGGAACAAGCAAAACACAGGCACTACAAAGCTGCCAATCCACGGCCGATCAGGATGCGCTGTACGTCACTGGTGCCTTCGTAGATCTGGCAGACACGAACATCGCGCCAGATCTTCTCCACCAGGTAGTCCGAAACGTAGCCGTAACCGCCGTGGATCTGAATTGCGGCCGAGCAGACTTCCTCGGCCATTTCGGAGGCATATAGCTTGGCCATTGCGGCCTCCGTGAGGCATGGCCGGCCGGCGTCGCGCAACGTTGCCGCATGCAGGACCATCTGTCGCGCCACCGCGATCTTGGTTGCCATGTCGGCCAGGCGGAACTGGACGGCCTGATGATTGACGATCCGGGTGCCGAAGGCCTCGCGGTCGTTGGCGTAGGCATGAGCGGCGTCGAAAGCGGCACGCGCCATGCCGACGGCTTGGGCCGCGATGCCGATGCGGCCGGCTTCGAGGTTGGCGAGCGCGATGCGGTAGCCCTCGCCCTCGGCGCCCAGCAGGGCGTCGGCGCCGACGGTGCAATCCTCGAAGACGATCTGGCAAGTATCGGACGATTTCTGCCCCAATTTCTTCTCGATCGACGCCACGCGATAGCCCGGCGTCTTGGTCGGCACGATGAAGCAGGAGATACCGCGCTTCGCGGCGGCCGGGTCGGTGACGGCGAAGACCAGGGCCATGTCGGCCGAGCGGCCCGAGGTGATGAATTGCTTCACGCCGTTCAGCACCCAGCCGTTGCCGCGCCGCTCGGCGCGCGTCCTGAGGTTCGAGGCATCCGAGCCGGCCTGCGGCTCGGTCAAGCAGAAGGCGCCCAGCACCTCGCCGCGCGCCAGGGGCTTCAGCCAGCGCTCCTTCTGCTCGGGCGAGCCGTAGGCCAGGAGCGCCGCGCAGTCCGGCGAGTTGTTGACGCTCATTACCGTGGACAGGCCGCCATCGGCCGCCGCGATCTCCTCCAGCGCCACCACGTAGGACACCATGTCGGCGCCGCTGCCGCCCCATTCGGCGGGCACGCACATGCCCATGAACCCCAGCCGGCCCATCTCCGCCAGCAGCGGCCGCGGGATCTCGCCCGCCGCCTCCCAGGCGCGGACATGCGGCGCGATCTTTTCCTGCGCGAAGGCGCGCGCGGTGTCGCGGATCAGGGTCTGTTCGTCGGTGAGGAGCATCGTCCCAACCTTTGATTAAGCATCTTGCCGGACCGCGGGCCTCCAGGCCCGCTCGTGGTCAGAGAAGATGCGGGCCTGGAGGCCTCGCGGTCCGGCAAGACTCCACCTCATCATGCTTGCTTCAGCGGTGGCTCAACAGCCGGGCGCGCTGGCGCTGCCAGTCGCGATCCTTGATCGCCTGGCGCTTGTCGTGGGCCTGCTTGCCGGTGACCAGGGCGATCTCGATCTTGGCGCGGCCGCGCTGATTGAAATAGAGCTGCAGCGGCACCACGGTGCGGCCCTCGCGCTGGATGGCGCCGACCAGCTTGTTGATCTGCTTGCGGTGCAGCAGCAGCTTGCGCGGCCGCCGCGGCTCATGATTGAAGCGGTTGCCCGCGGCGTATTCGGGGATGTTGGCATTGACCAGCCAGGCCTCGCCGCCCTCCTCGGTGACATAGGACTCGGCAATCGTGCTGCGCCCGCCGCGCAGCGACTTGACCTCGGTGCCGGTCAGCGCCAGCCCGGCCTCGAAGGTCTCCTCGATGAAGTAGTTGTGCCGCGCCTTGCGGTTCTGGGCCACCACCTTGCGGTCCAGGTCCGGTTTCTTCGCCAATGAAATCGGTCCCTAGTTTATCAGGCCGGCATGGACCATGGCGTCGCGCACCTGCTTCTTGGTGGCGTCGGTGCATTCGACCAGCGGCAGGCGCAGCTTGGCGCTCGCCTGGCCCAGGAGCTCGGCGCCGTATTTCACCGGCGCCGGGCTGGTCTCGACGAACAGCGCCTTGTGCAGCGGCATCAGGCGATCCTGGATCTCGAACACCTTGTCGAGATCGCGCTTCTTCCAGGCATCGTGCATGTCGCCGCACAGGCGCGGCGCGATGTTGGCCGTCACCGAGATGCAGCCGTCGCCGCCCTGCGCCAGGAAGCCCACGGCGCTCGCATCCTCGCCCGAGAGCTGCAGGAAGCCCTTCTTGGCCCGAAGCTTGGTCAAGGTCGGCCGCGCCATGTCGTAGCTCGCGTCCTTGATGCCGATGATGTTGCGCACCTGCGAGAGCCGCACGACGGTATCGACCTGCATGTCGCCGCCGGTTCGGGGGGGCACGTTGTAGAGCAGGATCGGGATGTCGACCGCCTCGGCCACCGCCTTGAAGTGCTGGAATAGGCCTTCCTGGGTCGGCTTGTTGTAGTAGGGCACGACGAGCATGGCGGCGTCGGCGCCGGCCTTCTTGGCGTGGCGCGTGAGGTCGATGGCCTCCTCGGTCGAGTTCGAGCCGGTGCCGGCGATCACCGGCACCCCGGTGCCCTTGGCGGCGGCGATGCAGATATCGATCACCCGCTTGTGCTCATCGTAGGAGAGCGTGGGCGATTCGCCGGTGGTGCCGCACGGGACCAGCCCGTCCGTGCCCTCCTTGATCTGCCAGGCCACGAACTTCTCGAAGCCCTTCTCGTCGACCGAGCCGTTCTTGAACGGGGTGATCAGTGCGACGAGCGACCCGGTGAACATGGTTTCCTCCGATTCTTGTGGGCAAAATCAGTCTAGGCCCCACCCCCTGTCGCCGCAAGGTTAGCAACTTGCCATTGTGATGCCGCAACTCCCTGCCTACGATTCCTAGCGTGAAGTCTGTCCGCTCGCCCCTCATCTTGCTCGCCGGCCTGCTGGCGGGTGGCCCCGTCCTTGCCCAGCAGGGCGGCGTCACCATTCTGCGCGGCCAGAGCGCCGATCAGCCGTTGCAAGGCACGCCCGATACCGGCGTCCGGCGCGTGCCGGTCGAGCGCGGCGCCGCCCCCAAGCCAGCGGCGCCGACGCCGGCCCCGCCTCAGGCCGCGCAGCCCCAGGCCCCACAGCCCATCGTCGGATCGGGCAGCCCGGCGCTGCCGCTCGGCAATGACGGCACGTCGGGCGGGATGATGCCGCCGCCACAGAGCGACATGGCGCAGGCCATCGCCTCATCGAAGCCGCTGAGCGACGCCGAGGCCGCTGCCTTCGCCGCCGCGCTCAAGGCGATCGACGAGGGCCGTTACGGCGACGCGCGGCCGATGGTGGCGAACTTCCGCAATCCGCTGCTGTCGCGCTACGTCGACTGGAACATCCTGCGCGTGGCGCCCAAGACCGACGCCGACTTCGCTTCGACCTGGCGCTTCCTGCGCGACAATCCCGACTGGCCGGAACCCGAGGTGCTGCGCCGGCAGGCGGAGGATCGCATCGCGCCGGATACGCCGGCCGGCGATGTCGTTCGCTATTTCAACGCCTTTCCGCCGCTCACCAGCACCGGCCATATGCGCCGCCTCGACGCCGCCCAGGCGGCGAGCCCGGGCGACGTCCAGAAATTCGCGAGCGACAGCTGGCGCAATGCGACGTTCCGCAGCGCCGATGAGAACGACTTCCTGAACCGCTATGGCCAGCTTCTCACCCCGCAGGACCAGATCGCCCGCTTCGATCGCATCCTGCGCGATGGTCGCGCCCAGGTGGCGCGCGACCTGCTGCCGAAGCTGCCGCCCGACTACCAGCCCCTCGCCAATGCGCGACTGGCGATGGCGACTCGCGCCGCCGATGCGCCGACGGTGCTGCGCGGCGTCTCGGCCGCGCGGCTGGACGAGCCGGCGATCAAGCTCGAGCGCGCCCAGTGGATGCGCCGCACCGGCAGCCTCGACGACGCGAAGGCCCTGCTGACCGCTCCCGTCGCCAACCAGAACGATGCGTGGTGGAACGAGCGCCAGCAGCTCGCGCGCGACCTGCTGGCGGCGGGCCGCGCCGCCGACGCCTATGCCGTCACGGTGCCGCACGGCCTCACCAGGGGCGTGGCCTTCGCCGAGGCGGAGTTCCTGGCCGGCTGGATTGCGCTCCGCCATCTCAAGCGCGCGGGCGAAGCGCAAAAGCACTTCCAGACGCTCTACGATGGCGTCGCGACGGACGTCTCCAAGAGCCGCGCCGCCTACTGGCTCGGCCGCACGCAGGAAGCGGCCGGCCGCGGCAAGGAGGCCAGCGAGTGGTACGGCCGCGCCGCCGGCTACGGCCAGACCTTCTACGGCCAGCTTGCCGCGCGCAAACTGCCGGCCAGCGCGCCGCGCCTGCCGAGCGACCCCGTCGCTTTGCCGATCGACCAGCAGACGCTCAGCGGCCGCGAGTTCGTGACCATGGCGCGCTATCTCGGCCAGGCCGGCGACTTCGAGCGCTCGCGGCCCTTCCTGCTGCGGCTCGCCCGCATGATCACGACGCCCGGCGAGACCGCGCTGCTCGCCCAGCTCGCCATCGAGCTGAAACGCCCCGACGTGGCGCTGACCGTGGCGCGTCGCGCGACCGAGAACGGCGTCACCCTGTTCGATACCGCCTTCCCGGTCGTCGATCTCGGCGCCACGGGGTCGATCGAGCGGGCGCTGGCGCTGGCGGTGACGCGCCAGGAGAGCTCGTTCAACGCCGCCGCGGTCTCGCCTTCCGGCGCACTCGGCCTGATGCAGCTCATGCCCGGCACGGCGCGCGACGTCGCCGGCCGGCTGGGCGTGCCCTTCATCCAGGACAAGCTGACGCGCGAGCCCAGCTACAACGTGCAGCTCGGCAGCCAATACCTGTCGGAGATGCTGCAGCGCTTCGGCGGCTCCTACGAGCTGGCGCTGGCCGCCTACAATGCCGGACCGGGCCGGGTGGCACGCTGGCTGGAATCCGTCGGCGATCCGCGCGCCGGGAAGATCGACATGGTCGACTGGATCGAGATGATCCCGTTCCGCGAGACGCGCAACTACGTCCAGCGCATCATGGAAGGCGTCGCCGTCTACCGCGACCGCCTGAACGGCCCGTTCCGCACGATGCCGCCGGCGCTCGGCCGATCCTGAGCCGCGATTACTTCCGGGCCAACGCCAGGATCGCGTCGGCCAGTTCCTTGACCGTGCGGATTTCCGCCACGGTGTTGATCGGAATGGCGACGTCGAAGCGATCCTCGAGCTCCACGACGATATCCATGACCGCCAGCGAATCGATGGACAGGTCGTCGTAGATCACGGTTTGCGCGGTGATCGGCTTTTCGTCCACCCGGTAGGGTGCGAGTTGACGACAGACCTCGTACATGACGTCGTCGCGAAGCGTTATGCGTTCGCGCTCGAGGACATTGATTGCACCCCGTGTGTCAGGGGCCAGATTGCGTGCGGTCTGCAAAGCACTCTCCGCCGAATGCGAATGAAGGGGGCGACATCAGGCACCCGCGGAGAGTCGATGGGAAATAACAAATCATTGCCCGATGTTACAATTTGTTGCCGGATGTTTCAGCGTGGCGGCGCTCAGGACGCGATGCGATTCAGCACCGGTTGCGGCAGCGGTCCCTTGTTCACGGCGGCGATCGCTGCCTCGAGTTGATCGAGCGTCGAATAGCCGACCAGCATGGTCGACACGACGGGATGGGCGATCACGAAGCGCTGGGCGAGTTCGGGCAGGCTGCTGGCCACACCCTCGCGCACCAGGGGCTCGAGCTCCCTGGCGCGGGCGACGTCGTCCGCGAAGCTGGGCGCCGAACCGATCGGGTCGACGACCTGCATGGCGAGGGGGTGGCGCTGTTCGGTGCCAGCCAGCGCGCCGCCCGCCAGGGCGCGGATGATGATGGTGCCCATGTCGGCTGCCTTGACCCGATCGAACAGCCGACCGTAATCCTGACCGGGTGCGCCTTTCGGTAGCGCGCCGCCGGCGCTGGGATTGAGCGCGTTGTAGACGACCTGGATGGTGTCGAAGAGCTTCGAATCGATGGCGCGGTGCAGCGCCGCCGTCTCGCCGACGCCGCTCAGGCCGATGAAGCGCGTCTTGCCGGCCTTCTTCAATTTCTCCAGCGCCGGCGCCACCTCGGCGAGCGCGATGTCGATGGCGAGATGGTCGCCGCCGTCCTTGGCGACCAGCGGGTTGTGCAACTGGAACAGGTCAACATGGTCGCGGCCCATGCGCTTCAGGCTGTCGTCCATGCCCTGCTGGATCGCCTTGCCGACATCGGCACGGTGCTCGGCCGACAGCCGGACCTTGGTGCCGACGACGACGTCGGCCTTGAGCGCCTTCAGCACGCGGCCGAGATTGCGCTCGGACTCGCCATTGCCGTAGAGCGCCGCCGTGTCGAAGTAGTTGATGCCGGCCTCGATGGCGCGCGCCGCGGCGCGCTCCTGGTCGGCGGCCGCGCCCTTGGTGAACAGTCCGCCGACGGCACCAGCGCCGTAGCCGAGAACCGATACTTCGAGACCCGTGCGTCCCAAACGCCGCTTTTGCATATAGCCTCCCGTTTTCAGGCTCTTCCGGACTATGAATCCTCGATGCGGACGTTGCCCGCTTCGTTGTCGACCACGACATGATTGTCGTAGTAGGTCACCGTCGGCTTGGCGCCGAACGCGGCTTCCATGCGCTTTTCCCATTCCGGCGTGTACCAGGCGCGGGCCGCCGCTTCCGATTCCCAGAGATAGACCCCGCCGCCGCCGGCCTCGCCGTTGAGGTAATATTTCCGCACCAGACCCTTGGCGCCGAGCGCCGTGTAGGTCGGCGCCGACTTGCGCGCCGCCTCGACGGCGGCGTCGCGTGGGCGCTTGGACATGGGAATTTGAACGATGGCGACGAACATGCTTGTTAGCCTACGGTCATCGGCCGGTTGGAGCAATTCTGGTTGGAGCAATTCATGAGCGGAGCCCTTGCCGGCACCGGGATCTGCGTCTTCGACGCCTACGGCACGTTGTTCGACTTCAATTCCGCGGTCGCCCGCCATCGCGCTGCGGTCGGACCGAAGGCCGACGCGCTCTCCGACCTGTGGCGCGCCAAACAGATCCAGTACACCTGGCTGCGCAACGGCATGGGCGCCTACGCCAAGTTCTGGCAGGTGACGGGCGAGGCGCTCGACCATTGCCTGGCCGCCCACGGCATCGAGGATCCCGGCGTGCGCGACAAGCTGCTGAGCGCCTACCTGGCGCTCGATCCCTTCCCGGAAGTCCCGGCGATGCTCGACACGCTGAAGCGCGCCGGGATGCGGCTCGCCATCCTGTCCAACGGCAATCCCGAGATGCTCGATCCCATGGTCGCGGCGTCGAAGCTCGCCGATCGCTTCGAGGCGGTGCTGAGCGTCGATGCGGCGAAGGTCTTCAAGCCCGATCCCCGGGCCTATCATCTGGTCGAGGCGCGCTGCGGTGTGAAGCCGAACAAGGTCTGCTTCCTCTCGTCCAACTGCTGGGACGCCCATGGCGCGGCGCATTTTGGCTTCCCAACGGTATGGGTGAATCGCGCCGGCGCGCCCGACGATAATTTGCCGGGTACGCTTAGCCACCAGATCCGCGATCTCTCGCACCTCCCTGCCCTGCTGGGTGTCTCCTGATGTCTTCGTTGCCGACTTTTGCCGACGTCCAAGCCGCCGCCCGGCGCCTCGACGGCGTCACCCTGCGCACGCCGTTGCTGGAGAACGCGAGGATCAACGCCCGGCTGGGCGGACGCCTGTTCATCAAGGCCGAGTGCCTGCAGCGCACGGGGTCGTTCAAGCTGCGCGGCGCCTACAATTTCCTGGCCTCGATGAACGAGGCCGACCGCAAGAAGGGCGTCGTCGGCTGGTCGTCGGGCAACCACGCGCAGGGGCTTGCCGAGGCGGCACGCTTGATGGGCATGAAGGCAACCATCGTGATGCCGGCCGACGCGCCTGCGCTAAAAGTCGCCAACACGCGCGCCTCCGGCGCCGAAATCGTGCTCTACGACCGGGTCAAGGACAGCCGCGAGGAGATCGGCCTCGGCATCGCCCGCAAGACCGGCGCCACGGTCGTGCCGCCCTACGATCATCCCTGGATCCTGACCGGCCAGGGCACGGCGGGGCTGGAGATCGTCGAGCAGGCCACGGCGATGGGCGTCACGCTCGACGCCGTCGCCGCGCCCTGCTCGGGCGGCGGCCTGTCGACCGGCATCGCGCTTGCCGTGAAGGGGCTGAGCCCGTCCACCAGCGTCCATGCCGGCGAGCCGGCGGGCTTCGACGACCTGGCGCGCTCGCTCGCGTCAGGCACCAAGCAGAAGAACGACAAGCTCTCGGGCTCGATCTGCGACGCGCTGCTGGCGCCGACACCGGGCGATATCACCTTTCCGCTCGCCCTGAAGCTCCTGGGACCGGGCCTGGTCGTCACAGACGAGGAGGTGCTGGACGCCATGGAGACGGCGTTTCGCGAATACAAGCTGGTGGTCGAGCCCGGCGGCGCGGTGGCGCTGGCCGCGGCGCTGTCCGGCAAGCTGCCGGTGAAAGGCCGTGCCGTGGCCGTCGTGTGTTCCGGCGGCAATGTCGACCACGCGACGTTTGCACGGGCCCTCGGCCGCCACGCTTCATGACCTTGTCGCGGCGCGACCGTCGTGACTGGCGGATCATCCTGTGGGTCAGCCTGTCCAGCGCCGCGGTCAGCGCCTATTTCGGCTATGTCGTCACCCCACCCGGCTTCGCCTGGTGGACCGGCGCGCTGATCGGCGTCGCCAATTCCATCGCGATCGCCACGCCGCTCCTCTTGTTCGAACTGCGGAGCCTGCGCCCGGGCGCGCTGCCCCGCTTGCGCCGACTGCCGCTCGCCGTCTACCTCTCCATAAGGATCCTGTTCTACTTCGTCGTCATTGTCGGCGGACTGATCCTGGTGCGTCTGTTGGTCGCGCAGGCGGACCCCCAACTCGTGACCCCTGTCGGCACGACCTTCAAGGCCTCGATCGTCTTCGCCGTTGCCATGTCGGTGGTCGGCAACCTGGCGGTCGAGATGGGCGGCCTGCTGGGCTTCGGCACGCTGAAGAACCTGCTGACTGGCCGCTACGTGCAGCCCAGACGCGAGCAGAAGGCATTCCTGCTGATCGACATAAAGGATTCCACCGGCCTGGCCGAGCGGCTGGGGCCGATCCGCTTCCATGAACTGCTGAACGAATTCTTCCGCGACGTCGCCGACGCGGCGCTGGAATGCGATGCGGAGATCCACAAATACGTCGGCGACGAGGCGATCCTGACCTGGCCCGCCGATCGCGCCCTGGCCGACGGCAATTGCCTGGCCTGCCCGTTCGTCGCCCGCGATTTCATCGCCGCCCACAGCGAGCAATACCGCAAGCGCTTCGGCGTCGTGCCCGGGTTCCGCGCCGCCCTTCATTGCGGCGAGATCGTCGCCGGCGAGATCGGCGACGTGCGCCGCGAGATCGCCTATGTCGGCGACACCCTGAATGTGGCGGCGCGGCTCCTGGAGGCGGCCAAGACGGTAGGCCGCGATGTGCTGGTCTCGGCCGAGCTGCTCGAGCGCGCGACCTTGCCGGCCGGCATCGAGGCCGAGCCCCTGCCGACCCTTACGGTACGCGGCCGAGCGGCGCCGCTCGCGATTGCGGCGCTGCAGCGCGTCGGCGCCGGTTCCTGATC